>MDSX01038717.1_pt1 | contig 10331 bp, 7 predicted proteins | sample 811141 | NCBI WGS metagenome assembly MDSX01 (sample SAMN05326642, study PRJNA326480) | marine metagenome | isolation source: seawater | place: Atlantic Ocean: South East | collected 2010
GCTAAAAACTGGCCAGGTGGTCCGGCTTCTGTAAAGATTACATACAAGGCAGGATATGATACCTGCCCTGCAGATTTAAAGTTGGCAGTAATTGATTTACTTACTTACTATCATAAAAATGAGCATAAAGAGCGAAAGGTAATGGCAGGAGCAAGTATACAAAACTCTGCTTCTACAAGTCAAGCGAATAATGTTGCTTTTCCTGACCACATTAAGCGAGTCTTAGACTTGTATAAAGTTTACTAATGAGCTCTCTTAGTCATTATAAGTTTCTAAATAAACTGCATCAAGAGTTATTAGTCTCTAGTTCTGAGTATAGAACAATGACCTTAGACTCTAAATTTCATACATTTACTGTTAGTTCTGCAGGTATTTTGAATGAAACAAAAAAAGAGCTTAAGCTAAGAAATGTGCAACTTAATGAAGAGCAGTTAAAAGAGGTTACAGAGGCGGCAAAAAAGGCTTACAACACTGTAAAAGATACTATTAAAAGTCTGAAAAAAGAAGTTAGAACAGATAAGTCTACTTACATACACAGTGAAAGACTAAGATTTGTGTTTAAAACATTCGATGTTATAGGACCTAAGCCTAAAAAACTTTATCCAGCTCAAACAGATCCGTATGTTACTTTTGGAAAAATAAAAGAAGTATACAGAGAGGCTATAACACAGTACTTTAAAGATTTACAGTTAATAACTAACAATGCAATACGCAAGAAACAAAAAAATAAAAGTGGTAACTATAGTAAAGAAACAGTAGTAGGTAAGTTTTTTCATTTAGGACACCTTGATGAGATGGGAGTTAGCGAGACTCAATTACGAGACGGATTATCCAAAGCATTAATAGAATTGCCTGAAAATGAAAGGCAAGATATTAATAAAGTACTTGATAAGTATGATATAAAATTAAGTTACATTAGAGATGATGATAAGGATATGATGTTTGTGAAAATTGAATCAGCAACAGATAACCTAAAAAGAGGAGGTAATGCTGGCCAAGCAAAAAAAGCATTGTTAAAATCTTTAAATGATGTTCTAATGGATTTAAATATTTGGATGTTAGAAGGATCAGATTCCGCGCTTACACGAAAAAGAAAACAAGCAAGTAAAGCTCTTATAGACCCTTTCGCTGCTTTGGCAAAAAGTAAAACTGTAAAGGCAAAAGTAAAGAAAGAAAAGTTTAAGAAAACTTCTAAAAAGCCGTCTACACTAACTACTAAAACTAAAGCCACCAAAGGTAAGGAACAGATAAAACTAGGTACTTTATCAGTAGCAGGAAGCAAATCTAGACCTAAAAAATCAGATAGCCCTGCTTCAAGCCCTTTACACCTGATAGCAATGTTAAACAAGCAGTTACCTGAAGTAGTGGCTAAAAATATGGTATCACCCAATTTACAATATAGAACAGGCAGATTTGCAGAATCTGTAAGGGTAACAGATATTACAAAAACCGCGAAAGGGTACCCAAGTATAGGATATACTTATAGTAAGTTTCCATATCAAACTTTTGAAGTAGGGTACGAACAAGGAGATCCGGCTTGGGATCCTAGAAATTTAATTCAAGGATCAATTAGAGAAATAGCAGCTCAAATGGCTATGGGCAGATTCTTTATGAGGAGAGTATAAAGTGTCGTCAGAAAGACTATATACATCTAGAAGAATGAATATTATTGAGTCTTTAGTGAAAAAACTAAAAGATATAGACGGCTCGGGAGCTTATCTTGTAGATGTAAATGAAAATGTTCACCCCAAGCTTCAGTTCTGGGATGAAATTGAAGAGTTTCCGGCTATTCACTTGAATGCAGGTTCTGAAACCCGGGAGTACCAAACAGGTGGTTATAAAGATAGGTTTTTATCTGTAACTATTAGATGTTATGTTAATGAAGAAGATGCCCAGAGAGGGCTAAATGCTTTAATGGAAGATGTAGAAACTGTTTTAGAGCAGAACTCATCTTTAGAATATGTAGATGCACAAAATAGAAGTTATTCTACTCAACAAATCACTATCATCAGTTTAGATACAGATGAAGGTGTACTAGAGCCTTTGGGAATTGGTGAAATGCTGATAGAGGTTCGATACTAGAAAATGCAGGCACGAGCAAACGTTCACGTCCTAGCCTTTTCAAGATAACATAGGAGATAAACTATGGCACAACAATTATTTTTTAGTCGCGACACGAAAGTGTATATTAAGTTCGGAACTAAAGTATGGGATTTGCCTGTACTAGACGGTTTCAGCTTTTCGCAAGCAACAAACTCAAGCGAGATTACTCTCGCAGAAATGGAAGGATCTGGCGGATCGAGTCGTCGTGGTCGTAAGCAGTTTAACGACTCTTTGGCACCTGCCGAATGGTCCTTCGCAACTTACGTACGACCTTTTAAAGCAGCCGGAGGGTCTGCAGCAGGTACTGCTGACGGGGCAGCACTTACTCACGCAGTAGAAGAAGTATTGTGGGCTATGTTTCTAGGCGGAAAAAGCTATGCCGATGATCATCAACTGTTTCAAGATGCAACACCCACAGACGTAGGGCAGGCAGCCTTGGTTGAAGGTAAATCATATGTAATCAAAACTGCAGGAACCACAAATTGGACAGGTATTGGAGCGGCAAATGCTAACGTAGGAACGGCTTTTGTTAAAAATGGCACTGCTGTTAGCGGTAGCGGCGGGGTGGCTGAAGACGTATTAAATGTTCCAGCAGCTACAAGTTCTAAATTTAATGCTGATCTTTCAAACAAGGCAACCTTAGGTACTGCAGATATTTTCTTTGTACTTGGTGATGCTAACCGAAAAGTATATAAGTTAAAAGACTGTGTTGTTAATGAAGCTTCTCTTGACTTTGATATTGACGGTATTGCAACAATTAACTGGTCTGGTATGTCTTCGGAAATTATCGATATGACAAGCAGGACTATTACCACTGCAACAAACCCTCCAGCATATAACGCAGTAAGTGGAGCTTCTGGAGCAATTGTAGCAGGCGACGTTTTATTAGAGAGCGATAATGGGCACAGACTAAGTGTAGTTATTGATCCTACAAGTAGTGGTACAGCTACTATGACAACTGGCGTCTACGAAGGAACTACTTCTACTACTAACTTTATTCGTAACCGACTTACTCAGTTAACTGTTGTACCTACTGCAAATACTTCTTATATTGGTAGCTTAGAATCGGGAGGCTATGATATCACTCTTACTGGTGGTAATATTACAATGACTAACAACGTAACATTTATTACTCCGGAAGAAATTGGTTTGGTGAATACTCCAATTGGTCACGTTACAGGAACTCGTTCAGTTTCTGGAAGCATGAACTGCTATCTAAGTAAGGATACTACTGTTAACAATAACTCTGCTGATTTATGGGAAGACTTGAAAGGTATTACGAGTGTTGTAACTAACTCTTTCGCTCTTGACTTCAAAATCGGCGGAACTAGTGCAAGTACCCCTAGACTACAAGTTAGCATGCCTACGTGTCACTTAGAGATTCCGACACACTCTATCGAAGATGTAATTTCTGTAGAAACTGCATTTAATGCATTACCTTCTACTATTGATGGGACAAATGAAGCCACTATTACTTACTTCTCGAAGCAGTAATATGATTAACACGTCAAAAAAAGTTCTTGACAATTGTGGTTGATTGACATATAATATGTAGTACAAAAGACAGGGGCTTTTCGGAGCCCCTCGTTATATCTGGGATAATATGGCAAATTATAGTTTTTTAAAGGAAGCAGAAGTTTATATAGTGTCTGGAACTACTAAGTTACAGATAGACATAAGCTCTATAACTTTTAACCAAACATTTACAGAGCAGTCACGCCCTGTAAAAACACTGCACAATCAAAGTGATTGGTTTGAAGCTTCTGTAATTAATTTTGCTAACCCAGCAAATTTTGAGTTAAAAACAAATCTTCTTATAGAAGATGATACTCGAATAACTTTTGATCGAATGCTAGCCGGTGGTGGCTTCGATTTATACATCAAAACAGCGGCAGATGTTTTTAAACTTGATGATTGTGTTATAACAAATGGGCAGATCAATATCGAGAGATTGCGACCTCTGAGTTTAACCGTGTCAGGCGAGGCATCCAAGCTTCTTACAGGACAGTCTGATGAATTTGATGCGATTAGTGGCATGGTTCTAAGGACTCCTGCCTCTCCTCGCACTTATAATTTGAGTCCTGAGCTAACCGTCTTATTAGATGGCGCAGACATTTCTTCAGATTTACGCTCTCTTTCAATGGAATTGCAGCACGAAGTAAAATGGACTAACCATAAAACAGTAAATAATGCAATAGCAGGTACAATGCAATATCCATCTGGGTTTAAGTATGGAAACAAAATTTTAGCAGGTAATATTACTCGATATTCGACAGATACTAATAATACTGTAGCTCAGAGTTTTGGACTAGACAAACCTTTACGTATAAAAGCAGGAACTACTATTGGCGGTACTTTTTACGGCATAGATTTAAATACAGGTGACACTAACGGCTGCTCTTTTACAAATAGAGTTAATACTCAAGATGTGTTTACACAAAGCACAGACTGGAGAATGACTCGACAAACTGGAGGCAATATTGCTTCCGTACTAATTTATACAACACAATCTTAAGAGGAATAAAGAATGGATTTAAAAAAATTAATGGTTGACACTAAAGCAGTATGGGTAGACTTTCCGGGTCTCCCAGGTTTTTCTGTAGAAGTAGCTAACTTATCAAGAAAAGAATTAAATGGTCTTCGTAAAAGATGTACTGCACAAAAGTTCGATAGAAAAACAAGAGCAGTCGTAGAGACACTAGATGAAGAGAAATTTGTAACTGAATTCGCAACTTCTACAATAAAAAATTGGAAGGGCCTAACATTAGAACATCTTGAGACTCTAATTCTCATAGACACTAAAGATCAGGACATGTCTAAAGAACTAGAATTTACAGAAGAAAATGCTGAGGCTTTAGTCTCTTCTTCCACTGAATTTGATACCTGGCTTAACGAGGTGGTCTTTGATTTAGATAACTTTCGTGCAAAACCAAAAACTAAAGACAATGGAAAGACTGGAGAAACTTTACAAAAATCTTGACACAGGAATGACAAGAGCTAAGTATTTAGAGATGTGCGAACAGCTAAATAAAGAGCCTAGAAATGATGAGATACCTCCTGATTGGGAGGATTTTCCAGAAATAATGCAAGATGCAATAAATACTTTTAATAGTTTAGGAGATAGAGTATACCCAGATATTGGATTTATGGGAAAAGATTATACAAATTTATCTCATTTTATATCCGCATACGGTATAACAGATACAGAGTTCTTCCTAGAAATATTATCTTGGCTAGACTCAAGAGCTATCAAAAAATCCCAAGAGCATTTAAAAAGGGAACACGATAAGCTAAAGAGAAAATAAATTGTCTAATACAGTAACTCTTACCTTAAAAATTAATGATAACGGAGACTTAGCTCTTGTTACTAAAGAAGCCAAAAAAACTGCGGCAGGTTTGGGACAGGTCGACGCAGCTGCTAAAAAGGCGGCTACAAGTCAAGATCATTATAATAGAGGTGCAAAGGGTGTTGGACAAACAGGTTTAAGCGCGGCCAAAGGCTTTTCAAAAATGAGAGACTCCATGACTGGTAGTAATGGTCTTGTAGGCGCTTATGCAACACTAGCTGCAAACGTTTTTGCTCTTACCGCACTTTTCGGAGCTCTTTCCAGAGCCTCTGCTCTAGAGCAACTTTCTAAAGGTCTGGTAGTTATGGGTAACGAAGCCGGACGAAATCTTCCTTATGTAGCAAACGAGCTAAGAAAAGTTACAGATGCTGCTATTTCTACAGAGCAGGCTATGAGAGCTACGGCTATTGCAACTAGCGCCGGCTTCTCCACTGCACAACTTACAGAACTTACAAAAGTAGCCAAAGGTGCTTCTATCGCTTTAGGAAGGGATATGGGAGACGCACTTGATCGCCTTGTAAGAGGTACTGCAAAGTTAGAGCCTGAAATTCTAGACGAATTAGGCATCATGGTAAGGTTAGATGAAGCATCCCAAACATATGCGGATTCTCTCGGTAAGACAGTAACTCAGTTAACTCGATATGAAAAACAACAAGCATTTTTAAATGCGACTATTGAAGAAGGCAGTAAAAAGTTTTCTACTATTTTAGATAAAGTAGATCCTGATCCGTATACTCAGTTATCTGCAGCTTTTGCTGATGCTACTAAAAGTTTAATAAACTTTATTAATATAGGCCTCGCACCCCTCGCTAAATACTTATCTGAGTTTCCTACGGCTTTGTACGCAGGTATGCTACTCTTTGCCTCAACAATTGTTAAACAAGTAGTTCCCGCCCTAAATGGTATGGCCGCTAAGCAAAGAGAAGTAGCTAGCTTTGCTGCTATGCAGGCTAGAAAAGCCACTAAAGTAGTTTCTGAACAATATACGAATGCTGCTACTAAAGTCGGAAGCGCCTTTAAGACAGTACCTAAAAGTTTAGACGGCATGGCCCAAGCCGCAAAAAGAGGCACTCTCACCTTAGCAGAGCAAGATACAATGATAAAAAAACTCTCTGTATCAGAAAAATTAAGGGAGAATCAGCTAGAAGGGGGTAATGCCAAAACTTACCAGCAAAGAAAGCTAGAATTACAGCAAATAAAAGATCTAAAAAAAGAAACAATAGCCTTGAGAAATTTAGAAGGTCAAAGATTCACAGCCTCTAAAGTAGAGTTAGATCAAAAGTCAAAATCAAGAGGAGCACGGAGACAAGCCGCAGGGTATGATGCTATCGATAGAGCAGGACCTTTAGGAGGTTTTGGAGCAGCAGGTAAATTTGCTAAAGCACAGACAAAAGAATTAAAAACACTAACAGGCGGCATACAAAAATTTACTGGTGTTGTTAGAATAGCTTCACAAGGAGTAGGGTTATTTGGCAGAGCCTTGTTAAATGCAATTCCTTTTTTTGGACAAATAGCTTTTGCTGTTTCTATGCTTTTACCTTTATTTGGAGACTTGTTTAAAGCAAGTAAAGAGTCTACTGCCTTTAAAGAAGTAAAAAAATCTTTTGACTCGTTCACTGCAGCAAACCAACAGTTGGTTGATAAATTAAAAGAAAATATTTCTGAGGAAGAGAAATATCAAGCAAGACTAAAAGTAAGAGTAGGTATTTTAGATCAAGTATCCTCAGGTGTGGCAAAGGTTATTGCAGCTCAAAGAGAAGATCAAGCTGAAGACGTAGCCGATGCTTTTGAAGACTTAATAGATGCACAAAAACGTCTTCAGAGTCTAGAAGCTACTAATGCTCGAATTGTAGCTCAGGGTGGACAAGCTTATTACAACACTGGTTACGCAGTAGCTCTGGTAACAAAAAGACAGAAAGAATATCAAGCAGAACTCGATAAAAGTAAATCAATAGGTAAAGAAAGAGTCAACCAAGTGCTTGCGGAAGCTCGAGCTATGATTACATCGGGCAGTGAAACTAAGGCGTATGCTTATGAACTAGCAAAGTATGCAGAAATTCAAGAGTTGTTAGCTGCAGGGGACGGCACCATATCCGCATCTGTTTTGTCAGAAATGATGGAGGCCGCAAGAGAGCCTGCCACAAAACTACAGTCCTCTATTGAAGAAGCAAATGAAGCTTCTAATAAATTCGCAAATGATGCAATTGCTGGTCAGGCAAAAATTGCTGGATCTAATGGAGTACTTTTTGATACTGTAAATGGTATTGCTAATTCGTTAAAAGATGCATCAGATCAACAAAAGGTCTTGAACGACACTGGTAAAAATGCGGCAGTTACAGATCAAATGAAAGAACAAGAAAAAGTACTAAGAAGAGTACTTAAACTTTCAAAAGATACTAGTACTGCGGGAGCTTTTGCCGAAGCAGCAAAAAAGATTGCTGAAAATAATGTTTTAATGGCAACGGGTGCAAGAAAATCAAAAAATATAGCAGACCAAGCTAAGCGTTTATCTAAGTTTTCTTCAGCTAATGAAACCATAGAACAAAGAAGATTAGACTTGTTAAAAGAATCTGCTGTCAAAATGAAAGAAGCTCTGCAAGCAGAACTCGACAACGAAATTGTAAAAGCAGGCGGAAAAGAGACAAATAAAAAGATTTTAGACCTTAAAGAGAAAATTAAGGGAGAAGATGCAAAAATAGCAGAGCATGCTGACTCAGCAACTTTAGCGTCAATAGCAGGTATTAAAGGCCAGCAAAAATTACTCGGCCTAGCAACAAAAAGATCAAAAATAGAAAGAGAAATGGTTAATCTAGCAGCGAAGCAAGCAAAAGAAGCTTTAAAGCTGAAACGAGTACAGGCAGGCTCTAATGTTGAAAAAGATGATGAGTTAAAAATTCTACAAGCATCCATGAAAAAAGATAGTCCGGAAAGTAAAGCACGTGTAGAAGAAGCAAAAGTAGCAAAAGAAAGAGTAAGACTAGAGTTTTCTTTATTAGGACTTCAGTTCGACCTAGAGGAAGCACGTATAAGAAGACTAGAAGCAGAAGGCGATCTTACGGAAACCCAAATGGAAGATGCTCTTAAGCCTATTCAGGCATTAAAGTCCACTTTAGGAGATTCTACTAGCGGATTGATGGGTGAAGCATTGAGTGCAGAAGATACAAAAGCGGCAGCAAAGGGAATAGCAGATGCAAATAAGGTAAGTCTTTTAACAGAGCAATCTAAAAGAGAGCAAGCTAGCTTACGCATAGCCTTAGAAGAGTCTTATACATCTTTATTAAGAGACCAAGGACTAAATTATTTAGCAGATCGTAGAGAACTAAATGTTCTTGCAAAAAGAGAGGAACAAATTCGTGCCGACTTGGCACTACTAGAAGAAGGTAGTACCGCACAGTTAAAGAAGCAATTAGAACTTCAAAATTTATTAAATCAAAAAGCGGCAAAAGAAAGAGAGATAAGAAATGAAGCTTTATCAAATCTAGGAGCGGGTACTGGAAGTAATGTAGGAGGTGTTGCTATAATGGCTTCGGATAATAATGCCGCAGCTGCAACAGCTGTGACTGAAGCAGAGAAAACTCAAAAAGATTATACAGGAGAAGACCCAGCTATACTTGCTAAGAATGCTGAAGAAGTAGCTGCTGCAAAAGCACAGGCTAACAAAACAATGCTGGAAGGGGGTGTTGCACAAGCTAAAGAACTGGCAGGTGCCATGAGAGGCATAGGGCCTGAAGGAGAGTTAATGGCTGCAGTACTTGAAGGGTCTGCTAATATGGCTACTTCTTTTTCTGCCGCGTTTGAAATTATGAATACAGAAGGAGCTTCTACAACTGATAAACTACAAGCGGGTTTATCGGCAGTAGGCTCAGTAATTGCAAGTATAGGAGCAATTAGTAAAGCCTCTTCTGATGCAAGAATCAGAGGTATAGATGAAGAGATAAATGCTGAGAAGAAAAGAGATGGATCTTCCAAACAAAGTCTGGCAAAAATAGCCGCTTTAGAAAAGAAAAAAGAAGATGCAAAACGAAAAGCCTTCGAAACAGATAAAAAAATGAAGATGGCTCAAACAGTTATAGGTACGGCACAGGGTGTTATATCTATGTTAGGCGCTGCTCCTCCCCCTTTCAACTTTGCCTTAGCAGGTATGGTTGCAGCCATGGGTGTCAAACAGCTTAGTATGATTGCTGCTTCTACTTTTCAGGGGGGAAGCGCAGGCTCTGCGTCTGCAGCTGTACCCGGTTCAATAGAGCTAGGAAAAAGAGGGAATAGTGTAGACTTAGCAACTTCTCAATCAGCAAGGGGAGAGCAAGCTTATTTGAGAGGAGCTGATGGAACTGGAGGTTCGGGTAACTTCACTCCAGCCTTTACAGGAGCCAAATATAGAGCGGCCGGAGGAGAAACGGCAGGCTTTATGGTAGGAGAGCAAGGACCTGAGATGTTCATTCCTGATCGTTCAGGACGTATAGCTCCTGCAGACGAAGTACAAGCAGCGGGTGCTCCGGCTCAAGTAACTTTTAATATTAATACAATAGATTCTGGGGGCGTAGAGGATATGCTAACATTACAAAGAGGAAATATAATAGGCATGATTAGAGAAGCTGCAAATTCTTATGGACAATCTTTTGTTGAAGAGGTAGATACTACCGTACTACAACCTAATGCGGCCACTATGGGCGTAGGGAGATACTAATGGGCGATTTCAGTACTTTTCAAAACATACTACCGGATCCTAATAATAGAATAACCGACGCAGGTGCGGCCGGTGGAGGATCTTATGGAGCAGGCTACTCTGCAGTAACTTTTTCTTCAAATCAAAAAGTTTTAAGAGATAGAACTAATTCTGGAAGACTTATTGCAAGAGCTAAAACCGGACATAATTGGAGA
>MDSX01056866.1_pt1 | contig 10329 bp, 6 predicted proteins | sample 811141 | NCBI WGS metagenome assembly MDSX01 (sample SAMN05326642, study PRJNA326480) | marine metagenome | isolation source: seawater | place: Atlantic Ocean: South East | collected 2010
AGATCTTGACGACGACAATGATGAATTCTCGGACGCGGAAGAAGATGCAGCCGGGGCCGATCCGCTGAACACCTCATCTTGCCCGGACTGTTTCTCCTTCGATATTGATAATGATGGTGAGGCCAAAGCGTTAACCGATGGTTTGCTCGTGATTCGCCACTTATTCGGGTTTAGTGGGGAGGCATTAACCGCGGGCGCCGTTGGGATGGGCGCGAAACGTTCGACATCTTCGGAGATTGCAGCGTATCTGACGAGTGCGGCCAATGAGCTTGATATTGATGGCGATGGTGAGGCGAAAGCACTGACCGATGGCTTGTTGCTCATCCGTGAGCTGTTTGGCTTTTCGGGTAGTGCTTTAACTGCAGGCGCCGTGGGTGAAGCCGGGCTACGCGCCACGGAAAGTGCAATAGAAGCGTACATCGCGGAACGCTTGCCGGATTCAATTGGCTCAGGTGGTGGCTCCGGTGAGGGCAGTGCCGATGGCGGCACCAGCGATGGCAGTACCGATGGCGGGACCAGCGACGGCAGCACCGATGGCGGTTCAGTAGGTACCAAAACCATTGAGATTAATGTGGTTTACGATCGAGTCCCTTATTGTGATTTGAGCTGTTCAGGTTTGGACTACACCAGTACTCGCCAAGACCCAGTGCGTTTCGCGATGGCAGAGGTTTTGGATGCCGCAACAAGCGAGGTTCTGAAGACAGATTTGATGACCTCCGAATCCGGTAGTTTGTCGTTCGAGCTAGCCAATGATGTGAGTTTTAAAGTGCGGGTCTACGCGAAGAGCAAGGGCAACGGAGTGTCCCAGTGGGGGCTCCGCATTGTCAACAATGGGGGCAGTGCCGCGACTGGGAACTACCCGCTATACAGTCTCGATTCAGGCGCTATCAGCGTCGGTGCAATAACGAAATCGATTGAAATGCGAGCGACCTCTGGCTGGTCTGGAGCTGGGTACACAAGCACTCGCAGCGCCGCACCCTTTGCGATCCTAGATTCAATGATCACGGCGTCGCTGTACGCCCTGTCGGGTCGTAATAATTTATCGTTTGATCCGGTTGATGTTTATTGGAGCACTCAGAATTCGGAAAATAATGTTGGCACATCTTTTTTCAGTGGTGAATACATTATGGTGCTTGGCGATGCAGATGCAGACACCGACGAATACGATGAGTCAATCATCATTCATGAGTGGGGACACTATTTTCAGTCCATCGCATCAAGAGACGATAGCATCGGTGGATCTCATGGTAGTGGTGATCTGCTCGATATGCGGGTTGCTTTTAGCGAAGGTTGGGCTAATGCGTTATCAGGGCTGGCCGCAGGCATAGATCGGTATCAAGATAGTGGTGGTAGTCAGCAGGGCGGTGGATTTTCTCGTTCGCTTGAAAATGCTTTGACTGAATCCCAGGGGGCCGTAAAAGGATGGTACTCGGAAGATAGCGTTCAAACAGTCATTTTTGATTTTTTTGATGCCGAAGACAATGACGACGAGACACTCGCGCTGCCAGCATCGGCTATGATGACAACGTTATTGGATTACATGCCCAATCAGGCTGCTGGCACCTCTATTTTTTCATTTGGAGCAGGTCTGATTGAGTCCGAGCCGCAGCGCAAAGCAAAAATACTTGAGCTGTTTGCTGCTGAGGGAATTGGCGCTAGTGCTGCTGCCTTGGATATTTTCGGGCAGGGCGAGACCAATTCGGGTCAACAGTACACCTCCGAAGAGGACATCGATATTGCGATCCTTCCGGTTTACCGTCAAATCTCTAGCTCGCTGCGATTAGACAACATTTGCCAAGAATCTGCCTTTGGTACCTTTAATAAGTTGGGGAATTACAGTTTTGCTCGATTTACGGTACCAGTTTCCGGATCGTATCGCGTTGAAGTGGTCAGTACGACCTCGCCGCCGGGTTCAACAACGGATCCTGATTTTGAACTGTTCAGCGCAAAAGGATCGGTTGGACCAAGCTTTGGCGAATTAACGGCGGCCGTAGGCAACGAGACGCATGATTTGGTGCTAGAAGCCGGTGACCATTGGCTGTGGGTACAAGACTACAATAACAACGTGGCAAGTGGTGTAAGCGGACGTTATTGCCAAACTGTGGAGATCTCCCAATGATGATACGCGCGGTTACTTTCTTTTCTTTGATGTTAACGGTTGGTTGCGCTTCGATAATGAAAGAGGCGGCAGAAAGCAGGCCGGCGCTAGCATCAGCGCCGCTCTGGACGATAGGCTCTTTAGTCGAGGAGCCACACGTTGAGAGCACAAACCTTCAACTTTTATCAGGATCAAAAAAGCGAGAGGCAAGTGTGGGTAAACCTCAGGGCCCTATAAGGGTAACTTATTTACTAGAGCACTGGGGGCAGGACGATCATCGTTTGGTCATAGACGTTGAAGCCAGCGGAGCCATTGAGAAGTGGATCGTCAGCGTTCGCGGTGGTGCTGAGGTCGGTAATAGCCTCATAAAAACCAAAGAATTACGAATATCAAAACCGGCAGGTAAGAGTAGGGCATTTAGAGAAAGACGTTATTATCAATTGGGTGGTCTGATGGGATTAGACCGACTGCTTGTCACCGTTGAGGGGGTACTAAATGAGCAATCAATTTCTGAGACTGTGTCTGTCGCGTTGGTAAAAAGCTCTTTGGCGCCTCGGATCTGTGATCCAGGGGACGAGAACTGCCTTCAAATAATGCCCGCGGTAATCACGTTTTAACGAACAGTAGTTTTTTTTTTGCTAACGTGGATCGCGTCTGACATAAACCTGCAATCCCGCAATTATTGATGGCGGTAGAGGGACGCCCGGAACCATTCGGTGAAACGATGAACAAAAAATTACTTGGCTTGATTTGAACGTAAAAGCACTGTGGTCAGGAGAACTCCATTTTTTGCATAAGATAAATTTGACTTGGAATAGTGAGATTGTGAGATTACTTGGCGAGGCGCATTGCGTACAAAGAGCTTCCATCCCTACTCGCTTTGAATTAAAATTTCTGAGCTTTTTGTCCCATATTGAGGAAGAATTATGAAACATTTTTGGTCAGTACGGAAATCTGTCCTGTTGCTGCTTGCTTCGTTCTCTGCGAGCGCCTTTGCGGTAGAGCAGGTTGTTGCGACGGATCCCGTCGACATAACCGTCTCGGTAGAAGAGACAACCGTTTCCTTTAAAGTAACTTACGCTGCAGGGACCTCGGAATGGGAGCAAACAACAGGGCTTGGCGTAAATCTGCACTATGACTCCTCTGTGCTGACGTTCGTTTCGTTGGTTGCGAACGAGGATGTGAGTGATAGCCTAGGGGACGGGGTGAAAGCAGAAGATAGCGCCAGCGGTGATTCATCGTCGGCCACCGATCGAGTTGTTTTCACTTCTTATGCGAGTACGAAAGGGGAATTCCCCGCAGTCCAGTTCATTAAGGATGGCGCTGTTTTTGACTTACCCCTGCCAGCCGAGTTGTACACAATTACTTTTGAAAAAGCATCAGCAACTTTTGAAGGTTCGACAACGCTAAACTTTACAACGTCGACGGGCCCTGGCAATACAGTGACGGCGAACCCTGTTGCGATTGTCATTAAAGGTGATGAGGTTAAACCAACGCTAACGCTTGCTGAATCGAGTATTACGATAGAAGCACAAGGCCCATTAACCGATGAAGATAATTCACAAGCGTTAAAAGACTTCATCGCAACAATTACGGTTGCAGATAACAAAGATACGTTAACAACCGACACCATTGAGGAAGCCTCGCGAACAAAAGATGGAGAGCAAGTCTCAACAGAAGGAGGGTTTGCTCCGGGCACCTATGAGGTTGCGCTTTTTATCAAAGACTCGAGCCTTAATGAATCAGACCAGGCAGTGGTTACTATCACAGTTGTAGACACCACATTGCCTGTCCTGAGCGGTGTTGTCGATGTGACATTATCCGCTGCAGATAAAAACGGCGCCGCATCCACTGGCGTTCTTACGGCGACTGCGCTTGATAGCGTTGATGGTCAGGTAGCGGTTGCTTATTCCGTGGGTGGCGCTGATGTTGGGGCCACTTTCCCGCTGGGTGAAACAATCGTCACGGTAAAAGCCGCAGACGCCGCCGGTAATGTAACCGAGGGCGCCTTGACGGTAACGGTCACAGACACAACCAACCCAGTGATTGTTTCCGCCGCTGGGGTTGTCTTGGAAGCAGATGGCGAGCTGGGATATGGCGGCAACACGGCAAGTATTATTGCCGCGATCGGCGTGTCAGATAATGTCGATGACGCGCCCGTCGTGACGTTAGGGTCGGCTGTGCCTGACGTCCTGCCGTTCGGGGTTACCGAAGTCGGTGTGGTCGTTACAGATGCCGCCGGTAACGCAGCACAGGGAACCGTGCCGGTTACCGTTGCCGATACCACAAAACCAGAATTCTCAGGCGCTAACTTGCTGGTATTAACGGTTGATGCTGCTGATGAGGTGGTCGCCAGTGATGACGCCCGCGTAACGACATGGTTAGCCGGCGTCACCGCAACGGATATCGTCGATGGTGCAACCGATGTTACCAATAGCGTGTTGCCCAGTACGTTTGAAGTGGGTGAAGTTGTTGTTACCTTTACAACCTCAGATTCGCGGGGCAATGAGGCCACTGCCGAGGTCACGGTTCTTGTGACGGTCGGGCCAGCGGTCACTGTTGCGGACGCCATAACAGTTGTGTCGCTAGACGGCGCGGCTGTCCCAGCATCGCAAACTCAAATTGCCGCGTTTATTGCCGCGGCCAGCGCAACGGATTTCGCGGGCGTTACGTTGGATGTGACTGATGACGCACCAGACACGTTCGCTGTTGGTGAAACTCTGGTGACTTTTAGCGCCGTTGATGCCGACGATCGTCAGGGCCAGAACAGCTCAACGGTTACGGTTGTCGCAGCATCGGCTGAAAACGACACCGATAATGATGGTATGGACGATTTGTTCGAGGTTGATAATGGGCTTGATCCCAATGCAGACGATGCTGAGGCTGATGCCGATGGCGATGGCCGAAGCAATCTAGACGAATATTTAGAAGGTAAAGATCCTAATGTAGATGACGTGAAGCCGGTTGTTACTGCACCTGCTGATGTGGCAGCTGGTGCAACTGGTGCGCTCACCAAGGTTGAGCTAGGCGAAGCTACAGCCAGCGACGCTTTAGATGGCGATCTCACGCCAGTTGCCGATGACCCTGGTCCTTACGCACCGGGCAGTTACACGATCAGCTGGTCTGCGACAGATGCGGCTGGAAATACAGGTTCGGCAACGCAATTTGTCTTAATCTCGCCACAGGTATCGATTACGCCACAAGGACGATCGGCTGAAGGAGCGGACTTTATCGTTAAGGCGACCTTGAATGGACCGGCCCCAGCTTACCCGGTTGAAATTCCAATAACGTTGGGTGGTACGGCAGAGGTAGACAGCGATTACACGGTCTCGGCCACTTCTATTGAGATTGAGTCAGGCCGGTTTGGATTGATGACCATTTCTGTTCTGTCGGATGACGTTGAAGAGGGTGCTGAAAGCATTGAGATAACTTTGGGCGCACCAGCTGCCAACGCAGTATTGAGCTCAGCTGTAACCAGTGTGATCAGCATCATCGAAACTGAGGAGCCACCGGCTCTGAAATTGTCGGTAACTCAGGGCGCGCAAAATGGAAGGAAGGTGGCGGCTGAAGGTGGCGGGGTTATAGTATCGCTCAGCATTGTTGATCCAAACGGCACTCATACTGTTGATTGGAGCGCATCAGACAGCAATTTGGTTGCGACTTCCGACGCCGGCGCACTTACCTTTGAGTTTGATCCGGCGACTTTAGCAGAAGGCGGTTATGAAGTTTCGGCAGTTGTCACTGATAGCGGTATTGCGGATCAGACCTTCAATATTGGAACCCTCGTCCGAGTGTCTGCCGAGGCTGTGGAAGCAGATACAGACGGCGATGGAATACCAGATAGCAAAGATACCTCTGAAGAATCCAACGTTATTGCGGTCGATGCAGATGCCGGTACCGCTTCGGTTACGGCTGACGAAGGCGTCAAGCTCGTCATTGGTGATGCAGCTCAGGCGTCTGGCACATCCGGTATCGCGGTCTCCGAAGAGACCATCGCGGCGAGCGGAGCCGATGGTGGTGAGGCCCCAACAAATGGTGATGACGATGACTTTAACTACCCAGCCGGGGTATATGACTTCCAGGTCCAAGATCTACCGGTACCGGGACAGTCTGTTCGATTGTCAATTCCGGTGGCATCAGGCATCCCTGCTGATGCGGTTATGCGGAAGTACACGGAAGCTGAAGGTTGGTTCGATTTCGTCATTGATGAAAACAACGGCGTTGCTTCGGCAGCTGGTCAAGGTGGTGCTTGCCCATCCGTTGGATCCGAGCTCTATGTTGACGGCCTAGCCGAAGGCGACACTTGCTTACAGCTCACCGTACAAGACGGTGGCCCGAACGATGCAGATGGCTCCGTGAATGGCGAATACGATGATCCAAGCGGAATTGCTGAAGCAGCTCCGGTTCAAGTTGTTCCGATTCCCGACTCGTCCAGTCAGCGCAAAGTTGGTGGTGGCGGTTGTAGTGTCTCTGAAGGCGGACCGGGGGATTTCGGACTTCTGTTCTTAGCGCTGCTGGCCGCACTCGGTTTGTTCCGAAAGCGCCTGCTCGCGAGCCTTATAAGTCGTTGATTGAATGACGCGTTCGCGTGATTTACACGAGTTGGTTTGGGGCGCCTTTATAGGCGCCCTTTTTCTTTGGGGTGGCGCTTCTTGGTATTGGAATCTAACGCCAAACTTTAGTTGGGTCATATTGCAGTGGTCGATGTTTTTTACGCTGTGCGTGGCCAGCCCGATTCTTGAGGAGTACGTGTTTCGGGGGCTCGTTTATGAAGCCGTCGATGCTCGCTGGCCTCGGGTCTGGCCGGCGGGTGCACGCTTATCAATCAGCTCTGCAAATGCCGTGACGACCTTACTTTTTGCGATCGCCCACGTAATTACTCGCGACCCAATGGTTGGTGTGCTTGTGCTATTACCTTCGTTGTACCTGGGTATCGTGCGGCAGCAAAGTGGGGGGATCGGTTATTGTATCTTAATACACAGTATCTGGAATATTGGCTGGTACAGCATGTTGCCACCAATTTGAGTCCTAATCGGGTCTAGTCTGTAGGATACTTGTGGCTTTTCCACTGATGGTCAGCATTAGTGTATTTAATGTGGGCCGTTGTCCTAATTGTTATATAACGAGTCGTTTTATTAAATCAGCCCTTTCTCCAGGCAGCAGAGCCGCGGCTTCCAAGTATCCATCAATACCGCCAAACTCTGACTTCAAGCCTGTGAGGGCGGCCTCGAGGTATTCTCGTTTGACTTGGGTAATGACCTCTAGTGAGGCTGCGTCAATCTCAATGCCCTGCTCGAGCATTCTATCTCGGGTGCGCGTCATCAGGTCCGTCGCCTCATTAGTCAACAGGTAATCCGCCATCACGAGCTTCTCGGACACGCCAAGCGTCAGCTGGATCACTGCAACCCCGAAACCTGTACGATCTTTACCCGCCATGCAGTGCACTAAAAAGCCCTGCTCGGTCGTGATTAACGCTTGAAACATTTCAGCGTAAGCGGCGACATGTTCGCAGGCGATTTCCCGAGTAATTTCTTGCATAAAGGCGCTGCGTTCCGCAGCTGAGTGTTGTCCCATGGACACACTGCCTCGCAAATCTGAGCTCGTGCCAGGCGCAATCGGGATGTGTTTTTGGCAGTCAAACGTCGGCAGCTTGGGTGTGGGATACAACGCCACCTCGTCAGCGCCTCGTAGGTCACAAATCACGCCAATTTTCAGCGCTTGAAATCCCGCAGCGCCGTCTGTGGTAAAGTCGCTCAACATGCCGCATCGGAACAAGTGGCCCTTGATAACATGCCCACCGGACGCGGTTGGGTAGCCCCCAAAATCCCTAAAGTTCAAACTGCCCTCAAGGCCAATAAAGCGATCGGACGGGTTTTGAAAAATCATACGAAAGTCTCCGAGGACGTTATCTAATTAGGTTAGGGAGTGAGGGTCGTCCGCTTTGCATTGGCGCCGAGCGCTAGGGTAGCACTTTTTGGAGTTCAAAACTGACGGCCTTGCCGTGTTTGGAGTCGGCAACGGTCGTGTCTTGCCAAAGCCGCTCCAGCCCTGGGTTTTCTCGTAACTCGCGCACGAGGCCCTTAATAAGAAGGGCAATCCAGATCGCAGCCTCTTTCTGGCCGCGGCTCTGATGCGCCTCATCGGCGCTCATGGCAAAGGTGTGGAAGCGGCTTCTGGCAAGGGACTTAAAATGCTCAAAGTCTTCCTCGGTGAGGACTTCACCAGCACATCCTAGCCGCCAAATTTCTTGAAGGGAGCGTTTGGGCGGGTTCATGAGCCGATTTCCTGAAATGTATATTGTCCTTTAGGTTTACGACCCCAGGCTCCAACTGGACTGCCTGGGCCATCGTCGGCTGCACCTAAATCTGGGAACGGCTGTTTTAACAGTGAGTACAGCACCTAAATAGTCCTATATTCAGCCAGCACAAGACGACTGCAGAGGCACAGTGCGCCTGAGGTCCATGGGAAACAGGGCCCTGGCTAGCCTAATGATAAAAAACGGGCTTAGCCGCCAGCGTTTTAGTATGCCAGGCCTCAGGCAGATAGGACGTATGAGCCTGCAGCAGTTGCGCCGTCAATTGTCTGATGTCATCAAGGCTTAGTATGGCACTCGTTAAGGGATCCATTGCCATGGCTTGAAAAACTCGTTCTGGATCACATTCGGAGGCCGCGAGCATGGCAAGCTGTTGCACATTGATCTGGGTACGATTGATTGCCGCTAAGTGCTCGGGCAGGTCACCAAAGGCTTGAGGCGTAATACCTGCGGCATCGACCCGACACGCAACTTCTACGCAGGCCTCGGCTGGCAGATTGTCGATCAAACAATCGTTCATCACATTGCCATAAATTATTTCAGGCTCGCCGGTCACCAAGGCGTGAATGATTTGAGCCCCGTATTCCTTACTTCGCGCAAGATCAACCGGTGTTTCCCAATCGACCATTTTCTGCATGATATCTCGCCAACCAGGTCGGTTATATAAGGTTTTAATGAAGCCCGGGGCGCCGTTCCAGCCCCCACCGGGACAGTATCGGTCAATCGCTTCGGGTGTTTTCCGAAACCAGGGCGAATACTCTGAGTTATGCCCTGAGGCCTCTGTCACGGCATAACCAAAATGTTTGATGTATTCCATGCGGGATGTATCTTGCTGCCAAAGGAATGGCGTTTCGGCTAATCGCCTAATTTCCGGCAACAGGTCTCTACCCTGATGGGTAAACCTTGTAATCCAAGCTTGATGATTGATGCCGGCGCATCGAAATTCAACTTCTGACATGGGCACCTCTAGACGCTCTGCCCACTCGGTGGTGGTGCCTTGAACCGAATGGCACAAACCAACGAGTTTAACGCCTGGCGCTGCGCGAAACATACCCCAACACAGCATCGCCATCGGATTGGTGTAATTGAGGAGCCAAGCATTCGGACAAAGTCGCATCACATCTTGCGCAATTGCCGCCTGCACCGGCAGGGTGCGTAAGCAGCGCATGATCCCACCTGGCGTCAGGGTGTCGCCGATGGCCTGGCAGACCCCAAAGGATTTTGGCAAGTCTATTTCAGATTCAATCGCCTCAAAACCGCCCACTAAAATACTGGAAATCACAAAGTCAGCATCCGGCAGGGCGTCCTCGCGATCGTGATGCAGGCTCCAGGTGACGTCGCCGTAAGTGCCATAATGGCAGATTTGCGCAACGATTTTGCCCGCGTAATCGAGTCGCTCAAGATCCGTATCAACCAGCGCGAAATGCGCGTTCTGAAGTTTTGGGTAAGACAACAGGTCGGCCGTTAGCCGGCTTGAGAATACCAAGCTACCCGCACCAATAATCACAATTTTCATCTGCGTGCTCCGCACTCAAAAAGGGTCCAACACCCAGTCCTAATTGCCTTTAAAGTCGGGTTCGCGTTTTTCCATATACGCCGTCACGGCTTCTGAAAAATCGTTTGATTTGAATAGGTTTAAAACCGACATCAAAACATGGTGCGAATGACTTTCGAAATCTTGGGTCAGACCATGCCGAAACAATCGTTTCATTTCCGCAATGGCGAGCGGTGCGTTCGCTGAAATTTTATCGCACCAAGCTAGCGCCGTTTCCATTAGCTGCGGCTCCGGAATAACCCGATTGACCAAACCATATTCCAACGCCTGCTCGGCGGACATCGGGTCTCCCAGCATCGAGATCTCGCAGGCTTTCGCCCATCCTAGCAGTCGTGGCAGATACCAAGTGCCGCCACTTTCAGG
>MDSX01078004.1_pt1 | contig 10328 bp, 9 predicted proteins | sample 811141 | NCBI WGS metagenome assembly MDSX01 (sample SAMN05326642, study PRJNA326480) | marine metagenome | isolation source: seawater | place: Atlantic Ocean: South East | collected 2010
GATGAATTTGAAAATTGATCATAAGCACTAATACCTCTTGAAGTTAATTGATTTAATACTAAATCTTTTGATATACCATCTTTTAATCCACTATAAGCTTCATTAATATCTGTGATACTATCTATATGAGCCCAGATACCATCAAAATGTTGGGCTATCATCTCAACAAATAGGATATACTTATCATTTTGTGTATTATCCTTAATATGAGGTGGAATGGTGTTTATTAAATTATGTTGGTTAATTTCATCATATTTAGAAGCACTTAACATTTGCCCCCCATAATATATGTTATTATAATCACTTACAGGGGCACCCAGCCATGATACAGCAGCTGTAGAATTTACTTTAGCATTTGTGTGTGGTAAAGTATTATTCGTTTTAGGCCACGCATATGCTCCTGATTCATAATATAGATATCTTTCGTAATAATCAAAACCTTGGATTAACCTATCTTGTTTTTTTAATAAAATATTTTTATTTTCACTTACAAAAGTAGATAATGTTATGTCTCCTGTAATATTATCTAAATTTGCTAATGAGCCTGAATAGGTTTCTAATAATTCTAACTTATATTTAAAATTTTGAAGTCTTTCAGTAGCAGAACTAAAATGAATAAAATTTTCAAAATGATATCCCGTAGGGGTATCAGGATTATCGAATTCTAAATCGATTTCAACCCCGCTACCACTTAATATATTTTGTACATTATTAAAACTAGAACTTATAGACCCCTTATTTAATATTTGATCAAAAGTTTTTTGGCTACTAGGTACTGTAAATATATCTTCATTTGATAATGAAAAATTAGGAGCCCCAATATCAATACTGGTATCTATTAAACTATCTTGTTCCAGTTTAATAGTAACTTCTAATGGATTAATTACTTCTTCAGTAATGTTAAAAGAATTTCCTACAGAAATGTTAAAAGGTAAAGGGTTATATAATTTAATTAACCCTGTTTTATCTCTACTTAAGAGAGAATTTAATACTAAAGTCGATGATTTAGAAGTAACTAAATTAATATCTCTTACAAAAGGGGAAGAATTTAATATACTATTTAAGACCCCTAAAGTTGTTTCAAAATCTGATTGATTAATACTATTAGGGGTAATTCTGATTTCTCTTCTAGAGGGAGAAATTTCAGATATTGAAAAGGCTTCTTTAGTAACATTTAATATTTTCCTTTGAAAGGAAAAATTCATTACATATGTTCCTGAAGTATACCCATAATCTTTAAGAACTTGTTCATAATCTATATCTATAGAAGTTATTTTAGGTGTACTAGTAGTACTGGGGGCATCATAATATGGTGTGTATTCTCTGAAATTTTCATCAGATAACAATAATTTCCCCTGTTGGTCTAGTATTTTTAATACTACTAAATCATTACTTTGTCCAAAATTTCTTACTAGTTGTTTAGTAGAAATTTGTTCTGTGTCTTGAGAATTAAGGGTCTCTATTATTTGAGTGCTTAATATAGCCATTTATGAATTGGGGTTTAAATCGCTTAACTTATTTTTAATGTCTTGTTTGACTCTTTTTATAGCTAAAATAAGGTCATCTTGTTTTTTGCCACTAGAAGATTTTTTAACATCTGCTATCCATTCTGATGTAGATCTATTTTGGTATTTTTTATCACTTGCTTTAGCCCTTTCATATGCCTGTTCTAAGTCTTTTTTTCTTCGATTTGAATTACTTTCATAACCCCCTTGTGACTGTTTAGCTACAATTTTTGAGTAAGTTAAAATGGGGTTATTAATATCATTACCAATTTCTGCTAGGTATGCATCATATTCAGCTTGAGCTGCCTGATTATTAATTTCAGATTCTAAATCACCAGTACTTCCTAATAATAGGGTTTGATTTTCATTTTCTAAAATATTAATAGTTTGTTGTAATTCCAATATTTGGGTCTCTAAATTATCTATAACTCCTTGAAGTGGATTATTATAACTTCCTATATAATCTAGACTATTTTCCATTAAAGTAGTATGAGAATTTTCTCCTTCTCTAGGAATATCAAAAAATATTTCATTATAAAAATTAAAAAATTGATCAATTTCAATAGGTAAATTAGTACTATTTAATTCGTTAAATGATGTATTAGTTTTATTATTAAATTCTCCTTTACTATATATAGTCCTAGTAAAAGTTATATTACCTTGATAAGTATCAGGGATAGGATTATCTTCATCTACAATAGGGGGTAAAGAAGTATTACTTCTAGAACCCAGAGGAAGACGAGAGGAATTTTCTTCTTCTATAATAGTATTTCCGTAAGATTTAGCCATTATGTTTTAACTATTTTGAAATAACAGTTTTCATCGAATACTCTTACACCATCATTATTTTCATGTTTAAATAAAAGTTTATAATATCTTTCTTCTTGCAATCCATTCATATATAATTTAAAAAACATACCTTCGGAATCCGCACTTAATTTAGAAGTAGGACCAAATGGTATAACTGTTTCTTCGGTTGCATAATCAACTAAAGAGTAAAAAGATTTACTGGTAAAATATTTTACATCTAGATAATTTGATGAAGTAACGAATTTACGTGTAGGATATAATTCTCTAACATTAAGTCTAAATTTAGGTTCCTCTATAGTTTTAAATTCTCCTTTATTATTTCTTAAAGTAACATATATTTCACCTGTGTTTAATATTTTATCAGAAACAGCGGAATCAGTATCATAAGAGGAATCATCCCATGCTATATCTAAATAAGGTGGATATATAGTATGAGTATCCATTGAGAAGAAATTCAATTCTCCATCATTTATAGCTGTAAATTCTTGTGATTCTGAACGTTTTATTATAAATCCATTATTGGTAATTCCATTAGGGTAAATAGCATTATTATTACTAGCACTATAATGTTTTAAGACTGGAGATGTAATATCTAATGATATATCTAATTCATCATTAAAGCCATAACTTTGGGTTACTTCAAATCCTGAGCCTGTGTACCACACACCACCTCCTTGTGCTTCGTCTGTCCAACTTCCTGTAGTTCCTGCAGATAAACTAGCGGTATTCCAATAAGTTCCTATAGCATTATATTTGACGGCATTGTCACTTCCATCGCGATAATTCCAAGATACTCCGTCAGTAATTTGAGGTATATTACCTAAACGACCAGTACCATTTACCCAGCTTTCTGATAGGGGATAAATTTCTAAGTGTTGATCTATACTTAATTCTTTATGTTCAGTTTGTAATAACTTTATACTAGCAGTAATAATGGTTTTATCTTGAACTATATTATTTATAACATTATCTACTTCAGTGTTTTTAAATTGAATTAATATTCTACTGGGGTAATAATTGTTGTCTGTAAAAGATTGTTCATCTCTTAATGTTAATATTTCATCAATACCTGTGTTAATGGATTGATTAGTGGGGTGAGAATATATTGTAGTATCCTTTTCTGGGAAAATAAAGTAATGTGCCATTATTATAGATTATCGAGTTACTCTACCAATTATATCACTATCAGGATATTTTAATTCAAATATTGAGGGATCTACTGGGGGATATATAATATTATTTCGGGTAGCTGCCTCAAAATTATACTTAAATTGAGAATACCCATCATTAATACCATATTTATTTGTAAATAAAATTTGATCTACGTTTTGAACCCCATCGATGTTATATAAGAGATTATTTATATCACCTTTTATAATAGGTTGATTAATCTGCCAATTATCAATATTAAAGAAATTTTTAAGTCCATTAATGCATCTAATTAATACAGAATCATTATTAAATCCTTTTTTAACACTAATGTTAAATTCTACATTAAAATTAAGAATAGATGCATTTTTTATATTAATAGCATCCGTTAACATTCTATATTGTTCTAAATAAGTAGCTAAATTAATTTTAGCAGTATCTGGGAGGATTTCTAACTTTTTATTAAAATTAAATCCTAAAGTATATAAATTAAGGGCATTAGGATTGGCAATGCGTTTATTAGTTTCAAGGGATATTTGGTTATCTTGGGCAATATAAGCTTTAGCTACATTACCAAATTGGACAGGCATTGATAATGTTCTAAATATATAATCTTCTTTAGTCACAGTTCGTTTTTGAGCAGCAAATTGTGCCATAGTATTTAAACGAATATCTTGAGTGGAATCACCTGGGCCACCTCCTAAAGCTGGTTTAGGATTAGTACATGCTAAAGAATCTGTAGCAGCATTAAATGTTGAAGAATCTAAATTCCCTTGGCGAGGTGTTATGGTTACATTTCCTATTCTATTAATGACGTTTGAATTGGTATTGGCCTGAATTCCACCTCCTACTAGATATTTAACTGTTAAAACAGTGTTAGAGGGAACTTCTCCATAAGTTTTAGTATATAAGAAATTTGAAGGATCATAAGATTTATCTAAAGATGATCTACCATCTTTAATACCTAAACCAATATTATCTGGGTTAGGAATAATAGTAGTATCATCACCCCCCGTTGATCCAGCACCAAATTGGATTTCTAATTGTTTATTAGATTTAAATCTAGTAGCAAATCTTTTAGATACTTTTTTAGTTCTTAGTAAATAAGGAACCTGTCCATTATATTGAGGTAAATCAGGATCATAGGCTTCATTATTAGGAATTTCCTCAAATATAGTTTCTTGAGCTAAATAGGGGACTTCAGTCCAAGTATTACCTTCTGAATCTGTGATGGATTGGATTTCAATTATATTGGAATCATCTAAAGATATAGTTTTAAATCTTTCAGCTCCTTGTATATTAAAAGTAGCAGTTTTAATATCAGCACTTATAGCTTTAACGGTTTTTTTAAGTAAAAAATAATCAGGTTGACCACTATTAAGAGAATAAATAGTTTGTTCAGTAGGATCAGCAGATGATGAAAAAGCAAAATCTACATCTTTTTCGATTATATATTTAATTTCACTTCCGTTATTAGGTAAAAAGTCAGAATTTTGTCTTACTTTATAAGCATATCTCCAATCCGGATCACCACTATCATTAGAGGGAATTTGTTGAAATAATTCTAAATCTACAATAGAGGGAGAAGTAACAGTAGGTGTATATCCTAAAGTATATGCTAATGCAAATAAGTTTTCCCTTTCTTGGGCATGTTGTAAAAATACTTCTTGTATTTGTGTATCTGTGTAAAATGAAAGTACATCCCCTATATAAGATGCCATTTCAATAAACATAGTACCTGGGCTCCCTTCAGTAAAATCATTTAATAAGTCAGGGTAATATACCTCTGCCATATTAATTAAAGCATTTTTAAAATCGTTAAAATCTTTATCTAAATACCTTACAGGTTTAGTATTATTTTGTGCTGTTGAGTATGCCATTATACTTTATTATTGGAGATTAAGATAATTATTTAAATCAGTAGTTGATGTTGTACCTATGTCATTAGTAAAACTTAAAGTAACTGAGTTTTCTTCCTCATTATTATTTAAACTGTAGTTGACTGTTATATATAAGGTATGACCTTGTATATTTTCATCTTTAAATGTTATGTTTTTTATAGTGATTTCAGGAATATATTGTTCAACTTGGGGGGTTATTATTGACCTTAATTCATCTTCAGCTATTGGGGTGTTTTGTTGGAAGAGTTTATTTTTTAACCCTACACCGAAATTAGGATGGTGTAACCTTTCACCTGGGGAAGTCAATAATACATTAATTAATTTAGATTTAGCATGTAATTTTGTTGTATAATCTAAATTAAATATTTTTTTCCTATTAAAAGGTAAACGTATCCCTACTGCAACTTTTTCATCAATGTCAACAGGGTCAATTGTAATAGGTTTACGTAATTTAATAGCCATTAGGGTCTAAATTCTTTTTTCTTTTCAATTGCTTTCATCACTGGGGTCCAATCCTTATTTATAAATTGGTTTACGGGGTCATTATCATTAAAGGTTTGTTCAGGAGATGGAGATGTTGTAGTTTCGGATAAAAGCGAATTAAGGGCATTATTACCCGTATTAAAATTAGGGGGAGGCATTTGGCTTTTTAATTTGGATCTAAATTCTTCCCTTAATGAATCATCTTCTATTTTCTCTTGTATTATGGGTTTAGATGTAGATAATTCTTCTTTTAACATACCCATTTCACGTTTTAATGCATAATCAATTTCTTCACGCACAACTTTTCTAATAATTTTTTCGAATGCACTTAATTTCATTGCTATTAGTTTTTAATAAATATAAATTATTTTAATTTATTGGTGTTTTTTTTATACCTGTTTCTATTAAAGGAGTTCCAGGTCCATTAACTCTAACTTCATAATAAGTTTTATATGAAGGAAGAATAAGATCTGTAATAATAGTACTTAAATTAGAAGGGTCTTTTATATATTCTTCTAAAGTAGTTCCTGAAGAGGGTTTATCATTATTACTAGTAATATCTTCTAATTCTATATTATTTAAAGATAGAATAAAATTAGTCCATATAGTATTTAATTGGTCTAATAATAGTTGTAATTGATCTATAGTAAACTGGACATTACTAATACCCAAATCAACAGAGGGTTCTAATTGGTCAATTTCGTTTATAAAAAATTCAATAGGTAAATTAGATATAGTTCCTTCAACATTTTTTACTTTATCTTTAAAGTCTTTTTTAAATTCTGTTATTTTTGAGATTATAGTACCACTAACTATAGGTGCCACTTGACTTGCTAATATACCATCTAATGTAGGTATTAATGCTTTTATTGTTATTAATAACTCACTAAATATATTTGTAATTTCATTTAATTTAGTAAAATTATCTCTAATGGAATTGAATCTAGCCTTTATAGCTTCTAATTCATTTTTTATTCCTTCTAATTTTTTTATTGCATTTTCTAAAGGATTTTTAAACTTATTATAAGTTTGTTCAGCCTTTAAAAGACTATTAGGGGAGTCTAAAATTAACCCTTCAAGTTGAATTTTAAAATCTTGAGGGGAAGGAACATTAGTTATAGTTTCTTCCTGGGCTCTTTTTTTAGCTACAACTAATATTCTATCTTTTGTATCAGAAAGAGTAAAAGAAGATTGATTAAGGATATTATTTACTAATCTATTAATCATTTAATGAATACTTTTTTACTATCTATGTCATCTAATCTAGATTTAATTTTAGCTAAATCTTTTAAAATGACTTTATTTAAACCATTATTAATACCCGGATTAGGACCCATTAATCCTGAAGTCATTGGGTATTGAACTTTAAAAAACATATCTAAAGAGTTAATTAATTCTGTAAGGATTTGTTTTAATTCTCTACTTCTTACAGCAGGGATATTAACGTCTTGTCCATTTTCAATAGGGCCTATGTAAATTTTAGAACCATTAATAAATACATCATTTTTACTATTAACATGGAATTCACCATCTGTTTTAAGTAAAAATAAATTTTTAGCAGAAAAAACACTATCATCTCGGCCATTAAACACTAATCGATCACTATCAATTAATATTTGTTTACCTACATATTGATCTTCTTGTATAAAATTAGTTGCCATTATGTTAAAATTGTATGGTCAGGGACATTATTAATACTAATATTTCTAGCATAATTTCCCTCGTTAAAATTTACTCCATTATAATTATTTTCTAGAATCCTTTTTAGAGAAGTATCTTTAGAAGCTATAGTTTTATTAAACTTATTATTTCCTTCATGGAAACTAATATGAATCCACGATCTATTCCCCCTTTCAGGAAACTCCCAAATTAATTGGTTATATGGTATATTATTATTTACTATATAATTAAAAATTTCATATGTAGGTGTTCCCAGTACTTTAAAATCTATAGCTCTACCTAATCTATGTTCAGAGGTTTGAGATCCCTTTAAAATATTATTTAATTGGGTAACTCTTAATCCTGAATTAATTATTAAATCAGGATATTCATTTAATATGGGATCTATACAGTTAGTTATAATTTTGTCTAAACTAGACATAATTTTAGCGGCAGTAAAATTGTATCCTTCTTTAGCATCTACTCCTGGAAAATTTAAAATCCCATTTTTTATTGCTGTTTGGCTTTTGATTACTTTATCTAAAGTAATTCCTTTATTACCTAAACCTCTAGCAGTAGCAGTATAAAGACTATTTTGGGGAGTATTAAGGTAATTAGCATCATTAAAAATAACAAAATCAGTACCGGGATAAATAATATCTTCATCATTACTTCCTTGATCAGATTCTATATTTTCACCTTCATCAATACTATATGTGGAAGAAGAATATAATAGTATTCCTTCAGTTTGAGATTCATCTAAAGCTGAGAATACAGGATCAATTATTTGCGTAGATTGGGTAATTTCTGTTATTGGGGTGGAATCAAATGCCGTGGTAAAGTCAAATTGTATATCTTGGATTAGTAATTCTTGTTCGGGTGAGGATTGGGGAATTATAATTGGGGATTTCATACTTACTGATTCTAGTGGGTTTACTAGGGGGGCATAAGTTGAATTTAAAGAATCTATATTAGTAGAAGTAGCATCTATAGGGATATTTTGATTTTCTAACATATAAATAGAAGCTGCATCTTTAGTTATATTTTCCTGAGAATTATTACCTAAACTAAGAACCATAGCTTTATCACCTATACTAGGATTGCCATCATCTGGAATATTTGTTACATTATTACTTATAACATTAGTCCCCGTTGGTCCTGTGGTAGTAAATCTGATTCGTTGACCATTTTTACCTTCCATAATAGAATCTCCTTCACCAGGAATTAAAGGGTTTAACTCAGGATTTTCTTTAAAATATTTACCTAATTTTACAGCAACTTGTTCATTGTCTTGGGATTCTTCTAACCTAAATATATAATCTCCATTAGCGGATTGGGTTAGATTATATAACGGAGCATTAAAATCATTAATTCCCGCTGAATATCCTAAATTTGTTAAATAGTTATTTAATTGCTTTCTAGCTATTTCTCTGCTTGGGGATTTAAATTCTTTTTTAAATTCAAAAATTTTAACATTAGGTTCTCTTTTAGGACTTAATTTTCTTGAATCATTTTCTAGAGGTAACGAATTACTAGTAGTATTATTATGAATATTAATAGCAGGGGTATAATAATTAGTAGTTGAACTAATATCTCCCTCTAAATCATCATATATATCATTACTAGTTGATTCTATAATTTGAACTAATTCCCCAATTGTAGGGTAAGTAAAATTATTTCTATTTATGGGTTTAGCTGAAGGTAAAGATGTAGAATTATTATAATTTTGGTTAAAACCAACTTCTACAAAAAATATAGTTCCAATATCTTCAGGGCTATTGTATGCTCGGTGATCAGGTGACAGGATTATATCAACAACCCTTTTAGTTGGATTTTGATTTTTAGGATTCCCTGAATTACCTATGGAATTACCTTTATTGAGATTTTTCTTTAGGCTCATTTTTTGCTACTTCTTCGGCTATTTGTTGGAGTTGTTTTAATTCCTCATCTGTGAGTAGTGAGTCTCCACTACTTGAAGTAGCATTATTGTTAATTCGTTGAATAACAGCCATCATTTTAATTAAATGTTCGTCATTCTTTACGCCTATCTCAAGATATTCCTTAATAAGAGGTACTACTACGGGGGCATCCCCAATATTTTGGATTAAAGGTTTTAACTCAGCTATTAAAGAATTTATTTGTTTATCCTTTTTTTTACTATTGCTATATATTTCTTTAAATACATCAGATGATGTTTTACCTTCAAATATTACTGTATCAAGTGGATTACTCATGGTTATAAATATACCCAGTTTCAAGGTATTCAGCATAGCATTTATTAAATACTGTTCTCATTTTCTTTACAACCTTAGTTATAATGGGGGTTTCTTCTTTAGTTATTTCTCTTATAAAGATATAAATAGCCTTTTTATTAAAAATTTCTAAATTTTCTCTATTTTTAAAAATAGTAAGAACTGCATCTGCTACTTTTATTTCAGATTCTTTTTTAAACATTTTATAGATACGTTTATCCATATATCTTATATATAAATCTAAAAATTCTACCTTTTCATTACGAACTTCATTCCTATCAAATTCGTTTAATATATTATCATCAGTGTCTACTTCTATAAGATCTGCTTTGCCCTTTTTCTTAGCATAATTTTTATTATTATATAATATAAGGTAGTTTTTACCCACAATACTAAAATATGAAAATGCTTTACCTTTACCTACTTTAAAATAATGAAGTTTTTCTAAAAGAAACGTAATAACCTCATGCTTTAAGTCTTCGAGATCATCAACTTCAGTATAATAAAATTTAAAAGTATGTATAAGATTTTCAGCTAATTTATAAAATGAATAATGAATTCTTTCATTA
>MDSX01102302.1_pt1 | contig 10328 bp, 7 predicted proteins | sample 811141 | NCBI WGS metagenome assembly MDSX01 (sample SAMN05326642, study PRJNA326480) | marine metagenome | isolation source: seawater | place: Atlantic Ocean: South East | collected 2010
ACATCCGCGGACGGACAGGACAGGACGCTGATCCCCGCAAGATCGGAAATGATATCACGACGTGTTTTCCGCGTTCCATTTTTAGTCATCGGGAATGAACTGTCCGGCGGCGGTTGACCCAAGGCGACCCACGCAAGCAAATTCTGCAATGCGGCACGATAGAGCGGCCGATAATCGACCACATTAAGAGGATTGCAGCCAACGCTCCCAAACTGCGTGGATTCGTTGAGTTCAGCAACGCCTGGTCCATGCTGGGTGGATGCAAATAGGTAGCGTCGAACACTCTCCGGAAGTTCGGCATCTCCACCTGTCTCCAGATCGGTATGTGATAGGCCGGCATCGCCACGCCAGTATTCGGCGGACGTATCAGTATAGAAAATTTTCGGCAGGTTGCCGCCTACCCGGTGACGATCGAGCAAGCCAGCCGCCTTGCCGGTCATGGGGTCCGTTTGCGGTAAATCTGCGAAGGGGAAAAGATGGCCAAAACTAGGTGTGGGCTGCACCGACGGTTGGCCATAACGGTGATTGAACTCTCCTCGACGTCCTCCAGCGATATGCGCGAGAACCCCATCCAATGCAGGCCGGCCCGTCTCGTCGGTGTTTAGACCGAAATGGAGATAGGTTCGCAAAAATCGGCCACATTGCGATTGCCCCTCACCCACGACATGAGCGACACCACTGCCGAGAGGTGAGGATTCGTCATAACGAAGGAAGGACGCGACATCGCGCGTCGCCAACATACCGGCGCCCACAATCGGGCAATCGTGCGGTGTATACAGGAGATCGTAGATCAACCCGGGTTCGAAGCCGCCATCGAGCCAGATATAACCATTGTCGGCGCCCTGTGCCCCGTCGGCAGATGCGGCGAAGCACCAATTCTCGCGCGGCACCGTCTCAGGCGCCTCGTAGGGAGTACGTCTCACCAGTAGGCAATTCGCAGGATCAGCTGCATCGAGCGGCGGAATTGGTGTGTGATGGCCAAGGTCACCGACATGGTGATCCGTCAGCGCGAAACAATCCGTGAGAACGTTCGGTTGAATGCGTAGCTGCATCTGCGTCCGCGGATACCGCGCGTTCAGTGACACGTCCGGTGCCGTTAGCCCGATACGCGCACGATCTGGCGTACGAGGCACATCCCATTGCCATCCAGCCCACGCAACGGTCCAACCTTGACGGAACAGGAACCCGTCACCCGGCTCAACTTCGGCTGTCGTGACTGCAGCCACCGGTGTCAAATTGAAACGGGCAACTGAACGATTCCCCCGGTTTGGAACCTGCATGAGCAACGCACGGTTCCCCATCGACATCTCGACCGGTTTGATGATCGTCAGGTCACCGCTGAAGGCGATCCGCCCCTCCCCGTTCCGCACCGCGAGGGAAAGATCACATACACCATCGTTTGCGGCATTCCCGGGGTCGACTTCGTAATGGGCGATCGCGTCGATCCGCTCGTAGGCGCCGGCATCCCCAAAAGAGGTGCCTGACGCGAATGGCGATCTCTTTAGAATTTCGAGGCGTGTCACCGGCATCTCTTGTCTCCTACTCACTCGTTATGGAAGCTACGCTTGTGGTTGTCGGTGACAAGACGAGTGCACCTGTAGACAAAAGCCAGGCCGCTGCGTTAAACCTGAGATATCAGTAAAAGCCTGAAATCCGGCAATGGTAAACGACATTCCAAATACCATCGAGAAGGCGCTAGCGCTCAATCTTGATCAGCTAAAGTACGGCACAATCATTGAAATAGGCGCCGGCCAGGAAGTCGCGCGCTGGTTCTTTCAGGCCGGTGCCGCGGCGGGCACGGTCGCCAAGACGATGTCGGCCTACGACATGAACTTCAGCGATGCGATTTACGGCACGTCCTCCGATCGCCGATACGTTACCCGTTCGCGCCTCGAGCAAATGCTCGCCCAGGAATACGATCTGGTTATCAGCCGAATAAAGAAACGCCGACCCGATAAGTCGACTTTCTTCTCTTTCGCAAACACAGTGGCGGCACAAAGCTACGAAAAACGCGAGGACTGCCACGGCTGGATGGGCGTTCGATTGCAGTCCGCGCCGGAAATGCCGCCGGATAACATCCTTTTCCATGTCCGCATGCTCGATGACACGAACGTCGAGCAGCAAGACGCGCTCGGAATCCTCGGCGTAAACTTGATCTACGGCGCCTATTACTATGCAAATGAACCGGAACGCCTGATGCGCAGTCTGCTCGACAACCTCAAATGGGGGCGGGTTGAAATTGATTTCGTCGAATTCAGCGGACCAAAGTTCGGCGCCGTCGACAATCGCCTGATGGCGCTGGAACTCGTCAAGGCGAGCCTGACACCAGCCATCCTGTTTGGCCCTGACTGCAAGGTCGTCATTCCTTCTGAAGCGCTTTACAAGAAAAGTGTCATCGGTATTCGGGGTAACTTCAATCCGATCCGCAAGGTCGACATGGCACGACTGAAACATGCAAAGGATAGTTTCGTTGCCCAGCCTGACGTCCAGCCAGGGTCGGTAATCTCGCTGGCCGAAATCACAATGTCAGAACTTGTGAACGAAGGCGAAATCGACACCTCCGACTTTCTTTCGCGGATCGATCAACTGTCCAAGCTGGGCTGCTATGTTTTGATCTCGGAGTTTTTCCGCTATTTCCGTGTCCGTCAGTATCTCGCCATGCATTCCAAGGAGCCCGTCGCTATCGTCACCGATGCAAACGGGTTCCGTGACATTGTCCGGGAGGAATACTACGACGGCCTCGATGGCGGAATGCTAGAAGGTCTTGGGAAATTGTTTCCTCCTGCGACAACCGCATATGTCTTTCCTACCTGCGAAGATGCCTGCGTGCAGACCCTCGACAGCATCCCGCTGGAATCCGACCTGCGGCCGCTGGTGGAGTTTCTAAGGGGTCGTGGCTTCGTTGTCCCCGCGGATGACTTTAACGCGCTCGCTCATGACGAGGAAACCCCGCTTTTTACGGCCTCTGCATAACCCCAGAAAAGAGCCGGCGCGTGAGAACGTTTATTCTCCCACGCGCCGATCTTCGTGTCTTGGGTCAGAGAACCTTTGTTTTGACCGGCTTTCGAGCAACTAATGCCCGCTCTCTACAAAGGGTCCACTGAGCGGTAATCTTTACGAATGCCACGCAAACTGCTGTGGTTTCCGGGACGCTCCTTGCGAGATAACGATATTTACCAGCGCCGGCCCGTCGAACGCCATCGCTTTGTCCAATGCCTCCGGAATGTCTTTCGGATCCTGGACGAAGGCGCCCATACCACCGAAGTCTTCCATCATCTTGTCGTAACGCGCGCCGTAGATCAGCGCGTTCGGCTTCATGTTCATCATCGGGTTCTCCGGAATTTCCGGCATGCCCGGGCCGATTCCACCGTTGTTGAGGACGACGATCTTGGCCGGCATCTTGTATCGGGCCAGTGTCTCCATCTCCATCCCGGAGAAACCGATTGCCGAATCACCCGATAGGTGAATAACCGGCCTGTCCGGGTGAACAACGCAGGCAGCGATCGCATGGCCAAGACCAACACCCATTGTGCCGTATGTACCTGCGTTCAGGCAGGACCGCGCGTTGGAGACCGGCAACATGGTAAGACCGATATCCATCGTACCCGCACCCTCGGCGCTGAGTATGGCATTCTCTGGCATCCAGGCCGCGATGTCGCGTAAAGCCCGATAATAGTTGGCCGGGGCAGCATCGTCGTTTAGCTGCGCTTGGAGCGTCTCCACATTCGACGAGATCTTATCACCCAAGGCGGCACGCCAAGGCGCGTCTTTCGGATAGAACCACTGGCGGCCTTCGAGGGCGTGGTTCATTTGGCCCATGATCGATTTACCGTCGCCGACAAGCGCTACTTCGGACGGCTTGTTGTGTCCGATCTCCTCAGGGGCGATGTCGAGCTGGATAACCTTCACGTCCGGTGCGAAGCGGGGCGGCAGACCAAAGTGGAAAATCCAATTGAACCGGGCACCCATCAGGAAGATTACGTCCGCCTGCTGCAACGCGAGTGTGCGAGCTGCGGAAGCCGCCAGCGGATGCTCGTCCGGCATAACGCCTTTTCCCATCGGCGAGCGCACAAAGGGGATCTGCGTGCGCTCTATGAAGGCACGGACCTCGTCTTCCGCTTGCGCCCAAGCCATGCCCTTACCGACGAGAGCGAGCGGACGCTCGGCCTTCTCGAGCAGGTCCAGTGCCGCTTCGATGTTTTCGGACGGCGCGATTGAGCGTGGCGGCTCCGAAACGCGGTCGACTTGTGATATGGCGTCGAGTTCGCATTCTCCGCCGATGATATTGTCCGGGAAATCCAAATAGCAGGCGCCTGGGCGACCATAGATGGCGTGCCGTGTCGCCATCTCAACATAGTATGGGATGCGCTCAACGCTCTCGATGCCGTGCGCGAATTTGCAAAACGGGGTGGCAATGTGAACTTGACGTTCTTCTTGAAACGCACCCATGCCGCCGCGATACGTCTCCGACGCGCCGCCGATTAAAATCATTGGCCAGCAGTTCTGCTGCGCGTTCGCCAAGCCGGCCAGACCGTGCACCACGCCTGGGCCCGTCACAGTAATACAGGCGCCCGGGCGACCAGTCATATAACCATAAGCCTGCGCGGCGTAGGATGCGGCCTGCTCGTTACGCATGCCAATATAGTTGATGCCCTCTTCCTGCGCTGCAGCGGCCACCGGGCCTACTGGAAAGCCGACAACGCCAAACAGATGGTCGATGCCTTGCTGTTTGAGACTTCTTGCCATAAGTGTCGCGCCATTGATCTTGCTCATTTCTTTCATCTCCCATCTCTTTTTTCTGTTTCTTTATCTAGGCGGCTGAAGAAGGAAATTAACCGATGATTTTGAATCATGAAAAAGCGGGACGATTACCATCGTCCATTTCTCGTCTGTTCGCCAATTGTGGTCAGGCCCGCTAGTTTAGTTACAAGCACGTAATACGGGGGGATTTGGGTATGCGGCTGATGAATAAGGTAGCCATCGTGACCGGCGCGTCATCTGGTATGGGTGCGGCGACGGCGAATCTATTCGCGGCAGAGGGTGCCAAGGTGGTCTTAACAGACATACTGGAAGCGGAAGGTACTGCCCTTGCGGTAGAGATCGGCGAAAACGCGCACTTCCAACGGCTCGACGTCACCAGCGAAGAAGACTGGGAGACGCTTGTCGCGGAAACGCTGTCCGCATTTGGCCGGATTGATGTCCTGATTAACAATGCCGGCGTGAGCGGCAGTCATCCGGACGTGCTGAATACAGACACCTGGGACGAACAGATGAACGTCAACGCACGTGGTGTCTTTCTGGGCATGCGTGCCGTAATCCCGAAAATGAAGGAAGCCGGTAGCGGTTCGATCGTTAATATCTCGTCGATCTCCGGACTGACGGGTCAGAAGTTCGTCCACATGGGCTACAACGCGGCGAAAGGTGCGGTGCGTCTTGCAACCAAGGCCGCATCCGTACAGTTCGCGCGCGACAATATAAGGGTAAACTCGGTCCATCCAGGCCTCATGCCGGCCATGAGGACATCAATGATGAGCGCCGATCCGGAGGTGCGCCGCAAGATGATCAATGCCGTTCCCATGGGACGTGAAGGCCGCGTCGAAGAGGTTGCGCATGCAAACCTGTTCCTGGCGAGCGACGATGCGTCTTACATCACCGGCATCGAGGTTCCTGTCGATGGCGGGTTCGTCGCGCAATAAGCGCGACACCAACCCGTCCATTCCATCTAAACAGTTTCGACCGTGTCCTCTTGAGCGGACGTTCCGGCCCCGGCGACCTTACGTAATGCATTCATCTCGGTCTGGATCATCCGTTGCAGCATCCTGCCATCGCTAGAGTGCAACACGAAACGGGCCCCGAACTTGATCGCTTTTGTCGATGTTTCGATCGTCTGTTGATGGACCATAACCGGAATTTTACGCGCTTCGCACCGTTTGATGATATCCTCAATAACGCGCAGATATTTCTTGTTTGAATAGTCATCCGGAATGCCCAGAGATGTCGACATATCGTTAGGACCGATGAAAACCCCATCAATGCCCCGAACGTCTAGAATGGCTTCTAGGTTCTTGTACGCCGGCTCCGATTCGATGCCGATGATGATGAAGGATTCCTTGCGCCGGTTCTGCAAATATTTTTTGGTCTCCGGACTTGGCAGGACATTCTCCTCCACCGCGCGGCGTAGGTACTCACCTTTAAGCGGGTGCCACTTCGCGGTCGCGACGACGGCCTGAACTTCTTCTACCGTCTCACAATACGGGACAAGGACACCGGCCGTTCCCGCGTCGAGCGCCATAGCCACCCATTCAGATTTTGGAATCGGAACTCGAACAATTGGCGTGATATCCGCGCGACGCAACATGCCGGTCAGTTGCTGAATTTCGGCGCGGTCCCGCGAACCGTGTTCGGAATCGATAACGGCGTAGTCAAGCGTGCTGCCCGCCAGGACTTGTTCAAACCGGGTCGAGGCCATCTGCGACAACATACAGCCGAAAACGTGACCGCCGGATTTCAAGATGCGCCGAAGTTTGTTTGCGTTCATTTGAGGAATCTCCATCTATCCGCCTCTGGTGATATCCCTCCGGCCCCTAACTTGCAAAACAGAAAGGTGAATCCAATCAGACCACGCCACAAAGCCTTCAAAAGATTTGGCAACCCGATGGGACGCGATACCGTGCATTTTTGGGAATGTCGATTGAACCTTTGGCGAAACCCGGCCAAGCTGCGCATCGAATGAAACACCCGAAGTTATGTTCATGACATAGAGACCGGAGAAAGAGTGATGGATCCGTATTTTCCACTTGGCCCCTATACGCGCTCGATTACGACGCGTTCGGACGAGGCTCAAACCTGGTTCAATCGCGGTTTGAATTGGTGCTACGCGTTCCATCACAAAGAAGCGGTCCGGTGTTACGAGAAAACCGTCGAACTCGATCCTGACTGCCCAATGGGTTATTGGGGTATCGCCTATGCGAACGGCCCCTACTACAATATCCCTTGGGATAAGATGTCGCCGACCGGCCGACCTATTGCAATCGCAACGTGCTATGAGAACGCACAGAAAGCCGTGGCACTCGCCACAAACGGCAATGCGAGCGCCGTCGAGCAAGCGCTTTGCGGCGCCATGGCGCAACGGTTTCAAGAGCGGGCAACGGACGACCTTGACACTCTGCACAACTGGGACGACGACTACGCCGACGCAATGCGGGCAGTCTATCGCGATTTCACCGAAGACTACGATGTCGCAGCCTTGACTGCCGAAGCGCTAATGGTGCGGACGCCCTGGAAGCTCTGGGATCTGCAGAATCGCGTTGCCGCCGAGGGAACCGATACTCTGGAGGCAATCGAAATCATCGAAACTGCTTTGGCGCGCCTCGAAAGCAATAGTGACCCTGAACATGCGGGTCTCCTGCATTTCTACATTCATATCATGGAGATGTCGCCAGAACCGGAACGCGCGCTCGCGGCATCCGACAAACTACGCCCGCTGGTCCCGGGCTCTGGCCACCTGATCCATATGCCATCGCATATTTATGTCCTTTGCGGACAGTATGAGAAGACGATCACCTCCAACATCGAAGCGGCGGAGGCCGACGAAAAATATCTCGAATATGACGGTGAGCTCGGAATTTATTACGTCTATCTCCTCCACAACATTCACTTCCAAATGTACGGCGCTTTTTTCTCCGGCCAATACGAACCAGCAATACGCGCGGCGAACCAGATGCAGGCAACGGTGCGGCCGGAGTATTTGCTCTCCGATCACGCCTTCCTGGTTAACTACCTGGAAGCCTTCTATGGGATGAAGGCGCACGTCCTGATTCGCTTCGGGAAGTGGCAGGAAATCTTGGACGAACCGCTGCCAGAAGACCCGGGGATGTTCTGCCTAACTTACGCAGTATGGCAATACGCCAAGGGGATCGCCCACGCAGTGCTCGGAAACATCGATGCGGCCCTGGAACAGCAACAGCTGCTGCGCAAAGCCGTCGACGCGTTACCGGAGGACAGGATCGTATTTCAAAACGACACGCGTGACATTCTAGCGGTAGCGGGACCGATGTTGGCGGGAGAACTGGAATATCGCCGGGGAAACTACGATGTCGCCTTCTCACATTTGCGTAAGGCGGTCGAACTGTACGATAGTCTCAATTACTCCGAACCTTGGTCATGGATGATGCCGCCGCGCCATGCGCTGGGAGCACTGCTCCTTGAACAGGACTATGTCGACGAGGCCACTGCAGTCTACAAAGCAGATCTGGGATTGGACGATACCTTAGTGCGAGCATCACAGCATCCGGGCAACATCTGGAGCCTAGTTGGCTTCGCGGAATGCTGCGAACGGTCTGGTGATTTAGAAACTTTTAACGCAATTCGCCCGGAGCTGGAGAAAGCCCGTGAGATTGCAGACGATTCCATTGACGTTTCATGTTTCTGTCGTATCGGACATGGGTGTTGCGACTAGAACAAACATTCATGGCCGGGCAAGATCGCCTTAATGAGCTTCCAAGGAGCAATCAAATTTATACGTCCTTCAAGAGGCAAATTTCGCAATGAATGACCAACTTCCCGAACCTATCGTCAATGCCGATTCCGCGCCTTATTGGGAAGGCGCCCGCGAGGACAAACTGCTGCTGCAGAAATGCGGTGATTGCGGCGCACTTCGCTTCTTCCCACGCTACCTCTGTACAGAATGCGGTTCGGATAACACCGAGTGGACCGAGGTTTCCGGCCGCGGCACCGTTCACAGCTTCTCCATCGTTCATCGTGCGGCCTTTCCGGAGTTCCAAGCGAATGCGCCTTACGTGATCGCTCTGATAGACCTCCAAGAAGGTCCGCGCATGATGACCAACATCGTCGGCGACGATGCGCTGGAAGTAGAAATCAACGACCCGGTCGAAGTTTGCTTCGAAGCGCGCGGTACCGAGGATGCCAAGGTACCCCAATTCCGTCGGGCGGGACGCTAGGACCGTGTCGGAATCACTACGTAATGAGATTATCGTCGCCGGGGTCGGAGAATCCGATATCGGCAAAGTTCCAAACATGACGGGCATCGGCCTCAACGCTCAGGCTTGCAAACGGGCCCTCGACGACGCGGGGCTCACACTGAAAGATGTCGACGGAGTCCTCACTGCCTATACGATGACCGAGCCGTATTTCATGCTTGGAACCGTCGTCGCCGAATATCTGGGCATACAGCCAAGATACTGTGCCTCCGTCGCGGTTGGTGGCGGCTCTCCTGCAGTCATGCTGAAGCACGCTGCAGAAGCAATTTTGGCCGGAAACTGCGATACGGTACTTGTATGCGCGGGAGAGAACCGGGCGACCGGCCAAAGCCGGGATTCAGCAGTCGCGGCGCTCACCATCGTGGGGCATCCCTATTTCGAAAACCCCTACGGCCCCCTTATCCCGGGCTTCTACGCGATGATCGCAAGGCGCTACATGCACGAGTTCGGCACGACCCGGGAACAGATGGCCGCGGTCGCGGTCAATGGCCGAAACCATGCACTGCGTCACCCAAATGCGCATATGACAAAGCCAATCACAATCGACGACGTTTTGAACTCGAAACCGATCGCCGAGCCGCTCAACATCCTCGACTGCTGCTTGATCTCGGATGCGGCAGGCGCCTTCGTGGTGACGCGCGCCGACCGTGCTGCCGACCTGGCGAATCCGCCAGCCTGGCTTTACGGCATCGGCGAGTTCCACACCCACGAACACCTTGTCAGCGCCCCAAGCTTGACCACGTTCGGGAGCAAGCAATCGGGCGAAGCCGCCTACGCGATGGCGGGTCTCGGTCCTTCCGACATAGATTTCGCGCAGCTTTACGATTGCTTCACCATCGTCCCGATCATCGAGATGGAAGAGCTCGGCCTCGCCGAGCGCGGCGAGGGAGGCGAACGATTTCTCAAGGGTGAGACCACCATCGAAGGCAGCCTTCCGATCAACACGGACGGCGGTCTCCTAAGCCACGCTCAGGCAGGCGCCGGCGGCGGAATCTTTGGTATCATCGAGTCGACACGACAATTGCGCGGCGATCAAGATGGCAGACAGATCAAGACCCACGACGTGGCCCTCGTTCACAACGAAGGCGGCATTATTTCGTCCAACTGCACGATGATACTCGGCCGAGAAAAGCGATGAGAAACTCAAGGACCTGAAATTCCACCAGGGGACGGCTTCACTGACTGGTCGCCGAGCGTACAGATCAACTCAGCAAATCCGGCATCTGTAGCGGAACCGTGTAGATCATATCATGGCGTAGAATCGAACAATAAAATTAATTACGAAATTTTTTCTAAAAAACATGAATTATCTGATCCAAAAATACGTTA
>MDSX01063244.1_pt1 | contig 10323 bp, 6 predicted proteins | sample 811141 | NCBI WGS metagenome assembly MDSX01 (sample SAMN05326642, study PRJNA326480) | marine metagenome | isolation source: seawater | place: Atlantic Ocean: South East | collected 2010
ACAAACTTTAGGTCAAACATTATCAACAGAACCTAAAATATATGTTAGTGGTGGTCCTGCTGGTTCTTTAAAAACCCAAGCTTCTAAAATGTTAAATAACATTAAAAATTATAAATCTAAAATTGTAAAATCTATATAATGGGAGAAGAAGCACTTTTACAATTGTCACAACAATTCCTCAAAACACCTGCAGGTAAATCATTATTAGGAAGTCAACTTAATTTAAATGATATAACTAACAGAATACAAGATCTTTCTTCTAAATTTAACATTGATTTATCTACTTTAGAAGAATCATCTTTAGATGATATTAATTTATCTTTGGGTTCTAATTTAACTCGAGAACAAAAAAGGGAAAAAAGAAGGCAAAAAAGACTAAGTGCTAAAGAAAAATTACAAGAACGTTTAGATGAAGCTAACATAACCAAAGTAAATTCTGAGCAAAAAGTAAGAGCAGAAATTTCTCTTTTAAAGGCTAAATTAAAAAGCCAAATTCCAACACTACAAACTTATACAGTTACAGGTAGACTACAGGATAAAAACACAAATACCCCATTGCAGGGAGCTAAAATAACATTGGGGGTTAATCAAGATTTTGTAAAAGAAGAAGCTAATGTAGATAATCCTTTAAATGTCAGTGAAGAATTAATCCCAAATAAGGCATCAGTTGATTTAAATGATTTGGTATTTATTCCTATTCCAGGACAAACTGCTAGAACGGATAAACAAGGAAACTTTTCAATTAAAGTTAAAGTTCCTATTATACCCGAAAACCAAAAAACCCCACTTGTTTTTGGTTTACTTTATTCTAAAAGTGGATATATTCCTGGAACACAAGCTATTATAAATGGTGATAAAACAATAAAAACAAACTTATCATTAACTAGTTTAATTAATTTAAATGAAGCAGCAGAAGAAATCTCCCAAAAGTTTAACGATGGTATTGATTTGGCTCAAGCTGGGGTTGCTGCTTTAGCAATGGATCTTTTAGATAAACTTATATATGCTAAAAAATTTAGTATTGGTAAGTTAGTAGATAATATTAAAACAAAATTAATACCTTTAGCAATTAGTTTATTATTAGCTTTTGGCATTTCTAAATTAACACAAGCAAATAGAAAAACTTGCCCCACCCCTGAAGCTTTATCAAATGTTATTAGAACTAGAAATAGAGTTGTTAGACAATTAAACCAATTATTTAGAGCAATAACTATCAACACAGCTTTAGCTTTAGCTTTTTCTGCCCTAGCTAATGTTTTAAGAGGAGTAAGATTAGCAATGGATGCAATACCCGCCCCACAAGCAACTGGTGTTTTTCCTGCTAAAGATTTTGGTGGTTTAATATTTGCTCAACCTTATTCATTTACAGCTAAATTACAACACATAAATGATGAATTAGGAAAATTAGAGGATGCAAATAAGGGAACAAGTAGAGCTACTTTAGTTTCAATAATATTTTTAATAGCAGGAGTTACAACTGTAATATTAATATTGAAATCTATTGATAAAATGGCTCAAGAATGTGCCGAAGAAAATGGAGTAACAGATTTAGAATTAGAAGCTATTAACCAAGAATTATTAGATTTAGCCGAAGAAGAAGCTGAAGATGGAAATCCCATAATAGGTAATACAAATGGATTTATTTTTAGTGTAGAAACTGATAATAAAAATCCTGTGGGTACATTAAAAAGAAGATTTGCTGTAGCTAAAGATTCTAGAGGAATTACCTTATTAAAAGGAGAACCTTCATTTAGTTCATCAGATCAAATTTTAATAGATGAACTTGTATTTTATATACAACAAAATAATTTAAAAGCTAACTAGTTTAATATTTATAATAAATCAATATAACATGAAATTAAGTCAATTAAAAACTATTGTAAAAGAAGCCGTAAAAGAGGCAATACAAGAGGAGATGAAAGACATTCTTATAGAAGCAGTTCGTGCTCCTAAACAAATAGTACAAGAAGTTATTCAACCCCCTCAACAAGTAAAACAACAACCTTTACCTGAAGATAAAAGAATAGCAATGAAAGAAAATATTCAAAATGTATTAGGAGGCATGATGCCTGGGGCAAATGGTACACTTAGTGCAACATCAGCTGATGTACCTTTACAAATGACTGGTCCTATAGATACAACTTCACCAAATGGTACTTTACCTCAAGGGAATGTAAGTATGGATCAAATAATGGGTTTAATGAGTAGTAAAGGGTAATAGCTATGGCATTTGGAGCAAGAAAAGTATATCCTAATGATTTACGACCTAGAGTTGCTATTGGTGTTAATTTACCATTTAGTAACCCTGGTGTGTTCCAACCTAACTATCAAACTAAAGATGCTATTAAAAATAATTTAATTAATTACTTTTTAACAAACCCAGGAGAAAGAATTGAAAATCCTTTATTTGGAGCGGGCTTAAGACAATATATTTTTACTCAAATAGAAACTGAAAATTTAGATTTTATAAAAGAAGATATTCAAACTAAATTAAATGATAATTTTTCAAATATCCAAGTTGAAGGTATAGAAGTTTTAAGAAGTGTTAATGAAAACACGATACAAATAAATATAACATATAGTATTCCTAATACAGGTATAAATGATACTTTAGAATTAAACTTTAGATAATGGCATTATTAAATAAAGATATAACATATATTAATAAAGACTTTAATGATATTAGAGCCCAACTTATTAATTTTTCTCAAACTTATTTCCCTAACACTTATACGGATTTTAGCCCATCATCACCCGGGATGATGTTTATAGAACAAGCATCTTATGTTAGTGATGTATTATCATTTTATTTAGATAACCAAATACAAGAAACTTATTTACAATATGCTAGACAATTTGATAATTTATATGATTTAGCATATATGTTTAGTTATAAACCAAAGGCAACGGGTTTAGCATTAGTAGATTTAGATTTTTACCAACAAGTTCCTTCTAAAGTAGATGGAGTAACTGTAGTACCAGATTTTGATTATTCTCTAATAATAGGAACAAACACCGTTTCAAATACTCAAACAGGGACTAGTTTTATAATAGAAGATATAGTTGATTTTTCAGCTTCTTCATCAAGTGACCCAACTGAAATATCAATAGCCCAAGTAGCAAATGGAGAACCTACTTATTACTTATTAAAAAAATCAAGAAAAGCATCATCCGGTACTATTGTAACACAAGATTTTACTTTAGGTGCTTACCAACAATTCCCAACTTTAGAAATTAATTCTAATAATATTGGTGGTATTCTTGATATATTCGATTCTGATGGTAATCAATATTATGAAGTAAATTATTTAGGTCAAGATTTAGTATATGATAGTATTAAAAATACAAATACTAATAATCCAACTACTTACCAAGATGGAGATGCACCTTATATATTAAGAACAAAATCTACAAATAATAGATTTATTACAAGATATTTAAACGAAACAACCTTACAAATCCAATTTGGTGCTGGAAATGCATTACAAATAGATGAAGAGATAGTTCCAAATCCTGATAATGTAGGGATTGGTCTTCCATTTGGTCAAAGTAAATTAACGGCTGCTTATTCACCAACAAACTTTGTATTTACAAATACTTATGGGACAGCACCAAGTAATACTACTCTAACAGTTAGATATATTACAGGGGGTGGAACTAGAGATAATGTTAATGCTAACCAAGTAACACAATTAAATACAGGTAATACTTTATTTAAAAATTCAAATCTTAGCAATACATCTACAGCACAATTTATATTTAATTCTTTAGCTGTAAATAATCCTATAGCTGCAAGTGGAGGTGGAGATGGAGATACCATAGAAGAAATAAGACAAAATTCATTAGCTAATTTCAATACACAACAAAGAAATGTAACAGCCGATGATTACTTAATTAGAGCTTTAAGCATGCCTTCTAAATTTGGTGATTTATCTAAGGCATATACAACAAAGCCAAGTGTAAAAGATCCTGATACAATTTTAGACTTATATGTCTTGGCCTATAATACAGATGGTAATTTAGTAACAACATCAGATACTATTAAGAGTAATTTAATTACATATTTAAACCAATCAAGAATGATAGGTGATACTGTTAATATAAAAGATGCTTTTATTATTAACATTTGTATAGATTTTGAAATAATTACTTTACCTAATTTTAATAATAGTGAAGTATTAGCTAGATGTATAACAGCTTTACAAGAATATTTTAAAGTTAGTAAATGGCAAATTAATCAACCTATTATATTAAGAGAAATAACAGTATTATTAGATAACATTTCTGGTATCCAAACCATACAAAATGTGAGTATTACAAATAAAGCAGGTACTAATAGTGGATATTCACAATTTGCTTATGATATAAGTGGAGCTACTCAAAGTGGTATTATATATCCATCTTTAGATCCAAGTATATTTGAAGTAAAATTCCCAAATACAGATATTAAAGGCAGAGTAGTTTCATTAGGAACAGGAACATTTAGCACTAGTGGTGGCGGTGGATCATCTACTAGTTATTAAAAAATAAATTATGGCAGTATATAAACTTTTTCCTTTACAAGATGCATCAATATATTCATTTTACCCATATATGAATACAGGTATTGATGCAATGATTGAAGTAGGTAATTTAAATGTAAATATAAACCCAGTACCCCAAGTATTTAGGTATTTAGTTGAATTTGACCAAAATGAAATTGAAGATGTAATAGATAATAAAGTTGGGGGAACTCAATTTTCTAGTAGTTTAAAATGTTTTATAGCTAATGCTCAAGGTATTATTTTTGATACTGAGTTAGAAATATACCCAGTATCAGGATCATGGAATAATGGTTCAGGTACTTACTTAGATTCACCTTTTACTACTAATGGTTGTAGTTGGAGAGCAAGAACGTTTTCTGGGTCAGGAGGTACTACTTGGCTTATAAATAATTTTAGCCCCTATGCTACTGCTTCATTTTCTGGGAGTAATAATAGTGGAGGTGGTAATTGGTTTACTGGTTCATCTGACCCATATAATACAAACCTTTATGTTTCTCAATCTTTTACTTTAAGATCACAAAAAGATCTTAATGCTCCTGTTACTGATATAGTTAAAGTATGGTATTCTAGTTCAAAATCAATAGGAGGGTATACTGATATAGAAAATAATGGGTTTTTAGTAAAATGGGAAGATGCAATTGAATTCTCAACTATAGACTCAGTTCAACCAATAATGCAATTTTATTCTGTTGATACTAATACTATATATCCCCCAGTATTAGAAATAAAATGGGATGATTCTTCTTTCAATACAGGAAATTTACCCCCAATCCAAACAACAGATTTATTTGTAGCATTAGATAGTAACCCTGGAATATTTTATAGTGAAAGTATAAATAGGTTTAGACTTAATGTTAGACCTGAGTTTCCAACAAGGACATTTTTAACTTCTTCTATAGATACTCAAAATCACTATTTAAATAGTAGTTCTATGTACTCAGTTAAGGATTTAGATACTAATGAAACATTAATAGATTTTGATCCCGAATTCACTAAAATAAGTTGCGATAGTCAAAGTAATTATTTTGATATTTATATGAATGGGTTACAACCAGAAAGATATTATAAAATTTTAATTCAAACTACGGTTAATGGAAGTACAATAGTAAAAGATGATAATTATTACTTTAAAGTAATTAATAGGTAATGGCAGAAGAAAGATTAGATTTAATTAAAGAAGTTTTTAATAAAGCTGAATACATTAAGACTATAAATACAAGTTTTAGTGAATTAGGTGTTACTTCTATTACTGAAAATCAACAACTTCAACCTACTGTTGAAGAATTCTTTGGATTATATAATTCTCTTTTTTATGATATACCCGCCCTAGGTGAAACGAATTCACATGAATATTTAGTTAAAACAAGTGGTGAGTATATAAATTATGAAGAAAGAAGTGAAGAAATTGAAGCACTTCAAGCAGAAATAGCACAATTAAGAAGTGATTTACTGTCGGCTCAAATGGATAATATAAGAATATCAGCAGAACCATCAGAAAGTGAACAAACAAATGAAGCTTTAAAAGTATTTGAAAGAGAACTTCAAGCCGCTAATGAAAAAGTTATAATAACAAACACAAGATTATCACAAGACACAAAAACATCACAAAATACCCCTTCACCAGGAGGAACATCTGGAGGAGGAGGAACATCAGGGGGAACTGTTTCTAGTATTGCATCAGCAGCTTCTAGTGGTGGAGGTGGTGGTGGTGGATCATATTAAATGTAGTATATGAATAAAAATGTAACAATAAATCAATTAGATCCAAATACATTTGAATACCAAACATATTCAGATGCGGATTCTCAATTAATTGTACAATCTCAATTAGATACAGTTTTTTCAGCTAGTACTGATTATATTGAATATTATGTTTATGATCAAAATCAAAATTTAATATACCCCGGAAGTACAATTCCCTTATTAGATTATAATATTAGGGGTGGAGATGTACTTTTAAACCCACAAAAAAACCTAGAAAATTCCGGTTTTGATATAGGAACATATAATATTTTATATAGTTTTTATAGAAAAAGATTATCATCTAATCTATCAGAAAAATACTTTATTTCTAACATATCATCTGATAGAACAGAAATTAGACTAGATAGTAATACTATACCTAATGATATAATAATATCATCAGCTAATGAGTTTATACAATATAGAGAAACGGCTGAATATTTTGTTGATTTTTATTTAAATTTTGGTAATAATCAAACAATAATAGCTAATAATATAAAATTAGAAACAGAAGAAGGAATTGATCCTACTGTTTTAATTAAACTATATGAACCTTTACCATCTAATTTTAGTATAAAAGATGAATTATGGGTCGTAGAGGAACTATCAGACCCTCAAGCATATGAATTAGATTTTCCTTTTGAACCTATTGTAGAAGATGATTTTACTTATATAGCGGGTCCTAATTATAATCTTAATGTAATACAAGAAACCTCAACTGGTGGAGAATCATTTTCATTTAATACTTTACTACAATCAGATTTAACAAGTTCAATTAATCAAATTCAAAATCTTTTAAACCAAAAAGAAATTGATATTAATATTAATTATGAAAATTATGCTAATTTTGTTCATTTTAGTTCTGCTCAAATTCGATTAGAAAATTTTTATTATAAAGTAGGTTTAATAGAATCTGCTAGCAATCAGCTATCTCAAGTTTTTACTACACCTAGCCCAACATCAACAACACCATCATATTTAGAAAGTAAGGCTCAACTTACTAATCAAATTGATAATATTATAAAGAATTTTGATGGTTATGAATCATTTTTATATTTTAATAGTGGATCACAATATTCTTACCCAAAACAAAATACTCAACCTCCATTTCAATTATACCCAGTTAATAGTGAAGAAGTTTTAACTTGGATTGGTAATGCATCAGTTTCAGCTCCATATTATGGAGGACAAGCATTATCTGCTTCAAACTATGATCAAGATAATAGAAATTGGTTATACTGGTCAATACCAGAATATTTAAGAGATGACCCCGCAAATGAAGGGTATGAACTATTTGTTGATATGGTTGCTCAATATTATGATAATGTTTGGGTTTATACAAAAGATATATCAAATAAATTTGATGCGGATAATCGTTTAGAATATGGTATAGCTAAAGATTTGGTAGCGGATGCTATTAGAGATTTTGGTGTTAAATTATATGCTAGTAATTTTAATACAAACGATTTATTTACGGCCTTTTTAGGAATCACTCCATCAGGAAGTGCATTTCCTTTTCCAAATATGACAGGTTCTGTTGTAGATGGTAGTGGTAATTTAGACATACCTTCTGGGTTTGAGTACGTAAATGATGAGATATCTGCTTCGAGTGATATAGTGCCATTAAACAATGTTCAAAAGCAAGTATATAAACGAATATACCATAATATACCATATTTACTTAAAACTAAAGGTACAATAGCTGGTATAAGAGCATTAATTACATCTTATGGAATACCTGATACAATTTTACGAATTAGTGAATTTGGAGGTAAAGATAGAAACGAATCACAAGATTATGATCTAAAACAAAATGTATTTAATTATGTTTTTGATACAGGTGAAGATACTAATGAAAATTATTTAGAATCTAATTTTATACCAAACAATACATGGGATGGAATTAGTGATGCTGATAGTCCAAGAACTATACAATTTAGATTCAAATCAGCTCCAATTCCAACAGGATCAGATAATTTACCTTCTCCAAATATAAGATACTCTCAATCTTTATGGTCAACTAATGATGGAGGAAACATAGTTTTAGAATATACAGGATCAGGGTTTGTAACTGGTTCTTATTCTGGATCTGTAGCTAGTCCTTATGATACTTATGGTACATTGAAATGGATACCGGCTAATGATGATAATCCAAGTTTATCTGCAAGTATATTTTTACCTTTCTTTAATGAAGATTGGTGGTCTGTTCAAGTAAATGTTGATGGTTCAACAGCAACTTCAACACTATTTTCAGCAAATGAAATTAATGGTAAAATTGGATTTTCTGGATCAGATGTAGCTAATGGATTTGATACTTCATACTATAGTGATGCAACTTTAGCCCGTTTAAATTATGATAATGATATTATACTTAATAGTGTTACCTATGGAGTATTTTCAGGGTCGTTTCAAGAATTAAGATATTGGACTCAACAAATAAGTGAAAGTAAATTCTTTGACTATACTGTAAACCCTTATTCTAATGAAGGTAATACTATAAATAGTACACCTAATGAATTAATGTTTAGAGCTGCTTTAGGTACGCAATTAGATACTGGAAGTAGAACATCTATTCATCCTAGAATAACTGGCTCTGATGTTCAGATTACACAATCATTTGAAAATGGCACCAGTACCTTTACTATCATCGATCAAGATGATCAAGTATTTGTAACAAATAAAGAATTTATATACCAAGACCAAGTACCAGCAGGTATAAAAAATAGAATTACAGATAAAATATATAATGAAAATTTAATATTAGCTGAAGCACCTTATGGTATAAGTGGGTCTACTGCTGTTATTTCATCTCCAACAAGTGATGTAATATCACCTATGGAGTCTATACAACAACAATCATTTGTAAGCCAAAGTTATACTCCAAATGTTAATTATTTAGAAGTTGGATTTTCTCCATCAAATCAAATAAATGATGATATTAATGCCCAATTAGGATACTTTAATTTAGGAGATTACATAGGTGATCCAAGATTTATATCTTCATCATTAGATTCATATCCCGATTTAGATAGACTAAGGGACGCATACTTTGAAAAGTATATAAAAGGGTATGATGTAGTTGATTTTATTAGATTAATAAAATTCTTTGATAATTCATTATTTAAAATGATTAAAGATTTTACACCTGCTAGAACAAGTTTAGCTTCTGGTGTAATAGTAAAACAACATTTATTAGAAAGAAACAGATTAAGACCAGCTCAAGTATCATCTTCATTACATGATTATGAAGGTTTAGTAGTTAACTTACCAAAAGATTACAGTTCAGGATCATCAGATTTCCCACAATATTCAACTGAAGGATCTGCATTATATAAATTTAGTGGCGGACCTGGTGGTTCATTTAATAAATTTAATGGCTTACAAACTTATATATCAGGATCTAAAGGTTTAGGACCAGATAACAGGTTTAATTTAACACAAAGTTGGACAGAATCATTTGATTATGGAGCAATAGATAGATCAGTAATTGATAGTTTATTTTTTAATAGAAGTAGTTCACAATATATTAGTGCCTCTTATAAGGGTATTAGAGAAGGTGTTATACATAATGATCAATCTGAATTTTACAATGGTATATTTTCAGGATCATATATAGAAGTAGAAGATGGAGATTTAAACCCAGATTGTGAACCTTACTTAAATGTAACGGATACCCCTATTTTATTTAAACCTATCTTTTTTACAACCACTCCTGATGTACAACTTTATTATAATGAACCAGGATTTACTGTAGGTAATGCTAGTTGGCAACCATATAATGGTGCTACTATCCAACAAATTAGTATCCAAGAAACACTACCAAATATTGGTGTAACTTTTAACCCTACAATAATAACAAGAGGAACTAATAATTTAGCTTATAGGCTTAATAATATTATTACTTTAGGCCGTAGTTATAGATATTCTGTTTGGGCAAAACAAGGCTCTCCAATGACAGTTCCTAAAATAGCTATTGACATTGCTGATTCTTCAGAAACAACACCCGTTACTTTTGATTTAACAAATGAATATCAAA
>MDSX01032243.1_pt1 | contig 10320 bp, 3 predicted proteins | sample 811141 | NCBI WGS metagenome assembly MDSX01 (sample SAMN05326642, study PRJNA326480) | marine metagenome | isolation source: seawater | place: Atlantic Ocean: South East | collected 2010
ACCCTGTCATTTGCGTTCGCGACGACGCGGGACGCACTCGTCCCCGGGACGCGCGGCGATGAAGAACGTGAGCGAAAGGGTTCGACGAGACGATTCTTTTTCCGCGATGTCGTCGTCACCTTGGTCGTCGTCGCTCGTGTAAAAGTCAACAGCATTCCAACATGAAGCGGGCGTCGGTCGACGTCGACGAGACGAACTGTGTCGGCGGCGCGTCGGCCCCGAGCGCGGACGGGACCATCCGCCGAGAGATGAAACAGCTCGCCCGTCTGACGTGGCCAATAGTCTTACAAATGGGCTCGCAACAAATAATGCTCGCGTGCGATTTAATCTACGTCGGCAGATTAGGTCGATTTGAAATGACAGTCGGGTCGTTGTTCACCGTCTTGTTCCTGTTATGTTGGTATTTCTTGGCTGGGTTGACGTCGGCAATGGACACTTTAGCGAGTCAAGCGCACGGCGCAAACGACCCGAGAGCGGTGAAAAGTTGGACGATAGTTGTTCTTTTGGTGGTCACCGTCGCGTGTTTCCCAGCCGCGGCATTTTTGTTCAGCTCGGAAGCGATAGTGAGAGACGTGTTAAAACGCCCGGACGCCGTCGCGAGAGAAGTGGGAAGAGCGTGCGTAATTCTTTTCCCAGGACTGTGGTTTATGTCGTGGAGTTTGGTGTACCAGAAGTATTTGCAGATGCAAGGACGGGTAAATCCGGTGGGGATTACCAGTTTTATGACGCTCATGTTGAACATTGGATTGAATCAGTTGTTCATACACACGTTGGATTTTGGTTTGAGAGGCGCGCCAATCGCGACGACGATTTCGAGGCTGGCAAATCTGATCTTGTTAGGCGCATACAGCGCGTCGAGTAGTTTAGCGTACGAAACGAGCGAGCATAGGAAAAGGGAGTTGGAGGAGTGGATGCATGCGAAGAAAAATATCACCAAGAAGATGTTTCAACGCGCGGGGAGTTTGTCTTTTCACGGCGGCGTGATGTTGGCTGCCGAGGCCTGGGCGTTCGAGGCGACTGTAATTACGGCGAGTATGCTTGGAGAGGTGGAATTAGATGCGCACAACGCGTTGTTGTCTGTGTGTGGTTTGACGTTTATGACTGGTCCGATGGCTTTTGGCATCGCGGCGAACATTCGAGTGGGTAATCTATTGGGCATGGGGAAGCATCAAGTGGCGAAAACGGCGGCGAATTTATACATTTCAGTTGGTTTGACTTGGATGACAATATGTTCTGTGTTGATTGCTGTTTTCGCCAGGGACATAGGAAACGTGTACACGGATGGGGATAAGGATATTGCCGATTTAGTTGTTGTGTTAGCACCACTAGCGTCTACGTTTCAGGTGTTTGACGCTTTGCTCGGGATTTGTAATGGCGTTTTGAGGGCGTGCGGGAGGCAGAAAATTTTGGCAATTACAAACATGATTTCGCTGTGGGCGATTGGGGTGACCTTAGGCACGTCGCTTGCATTTGCAACCTCCTTGCGCACAAAGGGTATTTGGATTGGGTTAATGAGTGGAGTAATTTTCAGCGGGACGACGTTGGCGGTAATGGTATCGCGGGTAAAATGGCGTGACGAAGCCGAACTGGCGAAAGAATCCGCAGTAAACGTGCACAAGACTGATGAACAAGAGGATGGAGCAGTAGCGGCGGTGTAGATAAAAAAAGCGCATATAATGGTACTGGGTATAATAGTTTAGTGAGCACACATTCTTGACAACGATTGCGTTACTAAGTATTTATATATAGCTTACTATAGCATCGGAGCATACACGCAGGCGCGCAAAAACGAGAGGCAAAAATTAAGCGCGCGTTTTTTGTGGTCCATTTCCCATCGTCTTCACTAAGAACGCCACCGCACCGGCCCCGATACCAATCGCCGCGAGCTTATTATCCTTCAAATTCGCCAACGTGTTCTCCAAAAACGACTTCTCGCCACTCTTCTTCTTCTTCTCTGCTTCCTCGCGTTCTCGAACGATTTCAGCAATCAACGGATTTTGTTCCAATTTATCCTTCGCTGGCGTGAATGTTCTCTCGATGAACGATTTTCTCTCGATTTCCGCTTTTCTCTGCGGTGTCGGGACTTTTGACTGTTGTTGTTCTTGTTGATTATATTGCGAATTTCTGCTCAAGGGCGACGGCTTTCTGGTCTGCGACGGTGGAGTCGGCGCTTTCGGCGTCGGCACCTTCTTCACAACCGGAATGTTCGACGGCGATGTCGCCTTGGTGATCACTTTTTCCGTCTTCCCCGGGCTTGCTTCCGTCAATTTCTTCGGCGATTCTTTCGCCGCGGACTGCGGCGTCATCGACAATCGCTTTCCTCCTGACATCGACGACGGCGGCGCGTTTTCGCCTTTCTCTCCTCGTTTAAACATATCTGAATCCTTTTGATCCGCCCACGCGCTTCCCGGTTCATACGGTGCCTTCCACACGTATTCCGGCGTTTTCTCCGCGTCTTTCCCGTTGCTTTTCGTCGGCGTCGGGAACGATTCGAGTTTGTCCAGAGACGCCGCTTGTTCCGCCGACGGTAAGCGTATCGTTTTCGAAGGGGAAGGAACCACCTTTTGTGTTTGCGCGTTCGAATCGTTCAGCGCTCCCGCTGTCGAATTTTTTGACGCCGCCGCCGCCGCCGCCGCCGCCTTTGTTTCGTTCCCGCCAGAACCCCCCGTCGCCGCAGCCGCGGCTCTCTTCTTCGCCCGCTTCTTGTGCCCTTTTGCCATCGTCTCGTTCCGCAATATCGATGCCTGCTGCGCGCGCGCGACCCCTTTCTTTTGTTGCGTTTCTTTTGCTTTTTACCCTCTTTTTTTTTTTGAATTTTTGAAACATTTTTGATAAAACTTTCGAACGGGAAAGACTTTAGAAAAAGAGAAAGAAGGGGGTAAAAATACTTATATTACTATTCTGTTGTACGTCGCGTGGCAAAAATACACGTACAAGATGCGAGCGCGCGCGTCTAGAACCACGTCTCGATTGCATGTTTTTTTATCTCTGCTGCTGTTTGGCCAACGCGTCTTTCTCTTGCTGATTGGCGCCTCCGACGGAAACTCCCCAGACGCCAAAGGACTTCGAAGGCGCGAGGCGCCCGTCTTCGCCGCCGTCTGCCATCGCGTTGTCTTCCGCGCATTGCATTTGCGGAGTCCAATCGGCCATTCTGTCGCGTTCGTAGAAACGGGACGTGTGGACGCCGACGTTGGCGTCTTCGGCTTCATCTTCCGGTTTGCGTTCGGCCTCGCCGGTGTATTCTTTGGCGGCGAGACCACGGAAGATGGCCGGGAACATGGCGGTGAGCGAGCGGTCGGAAGTGGTGACATTTTGGAAACCTCCTAGAAAACGTTGGTTGATAAGGTCGGCGTTGCTGTAAGACAGATTGAACCGCTTTTGTTTCTCGCGGGTGCCGAATTCGATCTCGTCTTCGAAGAGCTTTTTGAAATTTTCCGACCAGTCGCCGTTGTTTTCCGTGTCCGCTTGGAAAGAGGCACTTTCAAAAGCGCGTTCGAGCGCAGTGAGGGCGTCTCCTGGGTGGCGGAGGTCGCAAAATCGTTTATTTTGGTTTTGCGAACGCGAGCGAGGGGAGATTTCTGGAATGGCTTCAGAGATATGCGTGAATACGAGCTCCTGTTGGTGCCCCTGCTGCTGTTGCTGCTGAGTGGTGTCCTCCAAGGTAATTTTCGAGACGTTTTCTGCGGCCAACTGATGTTGACGGCGTCGTTGTTGTTCTAAGAGGTTGTCTTCAATTTCGTTAGAAGCACGACCGCCACTTTCACACGCTTTCTGAAAGTATGCGTGGTGCGCAATCTCCTCGCAAGTCGGTCGTCGTCTCGGGTCGAACGCAAGCATGCGCGTGAGTAAATCGAACGCATCGGCGTCCACACCGGAAAAAATTTGGTGCAACATCCCGGACCGTCCACTCATTTTTGACAAATATCGACGCCATTTTTCAGAGGGCAAACTTTCTATGTCAAACCAGCCAGGCGTACCGATCGTATCGAAATATTTATCCAACTGCATGGAACGTCGACTGTCATCGCTTTCAATCTGTTCGTATGTTTTAGGGGTTTGGAACACCGCAAATTCGTCGTCGAATTGAAAGAGTGGCTGTACTTGCAACTTTTTGTTCAAAGCGCCCGCGGAGTGCATTTCGCGTTGCAAAAGCTCCGCAAATATGCATCCTAACGACCAAATATCCACGGCTGCGGTATACGCCCCAACTCCTGAATTCATCACCACCTCTGGTGCGCGATAACAAGGGGTCGCAACGACGCCGGTTAAAGTCGAACTCCCAAACGCGCCGTTCTTCTTCATTCTTTTCGAGGGCGATGAGGGTGTGATCTTCCTTCGTCTTCCCGTTATTGTTGTTCCATGGTCTCCCATCATGTCTTCATCTTGGTCTTCTTCTTCTTCTTCTTCGGACGTCCATCCTCCGTTCCTCTCTCCTCCCTCTTCTTCTCTCCACCCGCCTCTCGGTGGGGCGCCTCTCGCACTCCCGAAATCGCAAATCTTAATCACCCTCCCACCCTCGCCAATTGCTCTCAAACTCCCTAACAGTGCGTTCGCACTCTTCAAATCTCTATGCCAAATTCTATTCTCGTGCAAGTACCCGCACGCGCTCACCAACTGTTTCATCAGCGACCGCACCTCCTCGCTATCCAACTGCCCTTTCAGATTATATAAGTCGCCCCCTTCGGCGAGTTCGAAGGATAAGTACACGTCCAAACTCGTCGCCACGAATTTCCCGCCGATAAACTTCCTCGCTCCCGTCGTCGCCGGTTTGACGAACACGTCCAACAGTTCCGCCACGTTCGGGTGCGACACTCGATTTAAGGCAACAATTTCCCGCAGCGTTCGTTTCGCGTTCTGTTTCGAATACAGCGCGTTCGAGATTCGTTTCAGCGCGACGTACATCTCGTACTTCTTATCGAACGCTTTGACGACCGTGCCGTACGATCCAGACCCGAGCAGAGACACCAGCGCGTACCTCTCCGCGTCCACGTTCCACTGTTCCGAGAACACCCGGTACTGGTCGTTAGAGGTGCGCGAAATGTTCGGGTCGACGCCGGGTTGTTCGGCGGCGTTCGGCGGCGTTCTGGTGGTCCCCGGTGTCGTCTCGGTGTCTCGGTCCCCCGTGTCGCCGTCGCCCTCGTCGTCGTCCATACCGTCGCGCGTTGGTCTCGGCCCTCTCGGTGGTCGACCGCGTGGCTTTCAAGCGACAATCATTTTGGGGAAATACAAAGAGAAGATGAGATACAAAAAGTGTTCTCTGGTGTTTAGGGTATCATATAAACCTTCATTTTCTTTTGGTTCAAAAACCACCGACCAAAAATCCCCTTTTGAAGGCGATTTTTCTTTCCTTTTCACAAATTTACTTTTCTTTGGAGCGACATCATCGCACACGGTACTACGGTCGCCAAAAGTCGTTTTGGCGGGAAGAGCGAACAGAGAGGCCCCGCGAGAAAGAAGGAACGTCTTCTCGGTGGTTTCTCCTTTTTCTTTTTTCTTTTTCTTCTTTGTCGTCGGAAAGTCGTTTCTTGAGCAGAGAGAAAGAGAGAGAGAGAGAGAGAAGACATTCTCTGCGCTCGAAAAAGATGGTGCTGGCGATTGTGGTGAAGAACGTTTACATGTCGTTGGGGAGCGAGACGCAGGATTCGGAAACCGGGCCGTTCGTGTTTTCGAACGCGGGCGCGGCGTCCGTGACGTCGTTCCGGGAAGAAGAGGAACCGCCGACGACGAGAGGGAGGGAGAGACAAATAAGTTTGAGCGGGAGATGCGGAGTTTTGGTGCACGTGGACGATGAAAGTGATTTGCGAGTTTTCGATGTCGATGCGGTGGGGAAAGACGTGATGGCAATGAAAGGGAAGAAAGAAAGCGAGGCGGTGCTTTTTACGAACGGAGAGGAACACGACGGCAAGAAAGAAGTCATCGAAAGAAACGTGAAAATTGTCAGCGTGCGACCGGGAAGTGAAGATGTGGTTGCGGTCGTGAGTAGTGCGGACGATGTTTTAGAGTTTTACGACATCGTCGGTAAAGGGGCCTTGTCGAAACGAGTACAGACGAAGACGACGCCGACAAAAGGAGTGAAACAGTTCGTGTGGGAGGAAAGCGAGGAGATGAGGCATCTTGTAGTTACTCGAGATGGGTCGTTGATTCGAAACGAAACGGAAGAGGTGGTAAAGAGCGGCGTGGAGTGCGCGGCGTGTCATCCAAAGACGAACGCGTTGGCATACGCGACGACGGATAGGTCGGTTTTTGTCGGAGAGACCATCGTAATGTTTAAAGACATGAAGAAAATCGAATCGATTGCATTTCCAAACGAAGATAACGACGATTTGGTTTTATTGTCTACTTTAGACGGGGAAGATGAGTGTCATTTGCTCGCATTGGGGAAGAAGGACGGCGCGTGGTATACGGCCGAGTTAGGCGGAGGGTTTGATATCGACCCCACGCAAGACGTCTCGACGGGAGATCCTTTGCACGTCGTTCCGATTCGCGGGTGGAACGTGGCGTTGTGTGCGCATGCGCGCGCGTGGGATAATCAAGTTCTCCTCGTGTCCACAACCGCGTCAGAACCGTGCCGCGTTTTAGAAATCGACGACGATAGGTGCTTTTGCACGATCCCCTTAGCTTTCGACGACGAGAATAACTTTATTTCTGGCGTTGCGGTGGATTATGGGGCCACTTGTGGGACCATGTTGAACCCGTCCGATGGTGGTGCTGGAGATTTACCGCTTGGACCGACAATTATCCTCTCCACGGCGGATGGACGCATGGCGTGCTTTCGATTGGCGTGTTTGACAGATCCGCCAGGGTATAAAATTGAGAAGGTTGCCAGAGAAGAGCCGGTAAAAATACACACGTTGGCAGTATCGCAAAACAAAGAAGATAAAAAAGGAGAAGAAGAAAAGGAAGAAGAAGCTCCAGCACCGGTTAAAAACCTTTGGAGTGCCGATTTCTTGGCAAAAAACAAGGCGCATCAAGCGAAAGTAGAAGAAGCCATTAAAGAGGAAGAAAAGCCGAAATCGTCATTCAGCTTCGGTCCGCCCGCGACGGGAGATAAACCCGCTTTTAGCTTTGGTACTCCGGCTACAACAACAGCGGATACTAAGCCTATAGTATTTGGCGTACCGTCAACGCCCGCGCCAGAACCGAAAAAGGAAAAAGAAGAAGATAAAATTCCGCCTCCAACTCCAGTTCCGGATCCAACGCCACCTAGACCACCACCACTGCAAAGAAAAACACCTGAACCTACGGCTCCTTCTCCGACCGCACCTAATTCGTTCGAACCACTCGCGGATGATCCCACTAAACTCTTGGAGCAACTCTCGCTCGGTAAAATTTCAGATGTCGCCATGGCACGCGAAAAGTTGAAACAACTCTTCCTGAAGGAACATGAAATCGAGACAACGCCCAAACAAGAGAAACCGGCAGCAAGTATTGCAGAGGTGAGTACTACCTCACCGGTTCCAGTGATGCGGTCCGTAGATGTAACAAAAATCGCCGATGATTCAAAGGCGTTAACGCCGATTGACCCGAAAGCTTCGCCATTACCTTCTTGGGGTAAAAAGTTGGAAGCTATTCCAAAGATTTCTGCTGCTTCAGGAGCGAACGCTTCCAAAGATATGGCAAATGCGCTCAAAACCATCGCAGCTGATTTTGAAAATGCAAAACTAGAGTGCGACGCTATGTTATCGGACTGTAACGACGCGTGCGATGCGATTCAGAATGAAAATTCCTCCTTTGCTGCGAGTGCGAAATTTTCAAAGAAGCACTTTGATATTTCGACGCAAGCCAGAGATTCAGCTCGAGACGAAATTCAGGAGACGAAACGCGTCGCGAGGTTACAAACTGAAGCCATCGGCGAACTTTGGTCGCGAGACCGCCAAAATGAAACCATGCGATGTGAACTCGAAAATCTCATCGAGACTGCGCAAGAAAATCTGGAAAAGAACCAAAATCAAAACCCCGACGACGAAGACTTGACTGAAATTGTAGATATAGATATGGAACTTCCTACAGCTTTGCGTAAGTTGAAAGCTCAGTTGCGAAGAGAAATGGATGTCATCGCGCAAGGTGCGGCTGATTTCGAAGTGCGTACCAATCTCGCCGAACGCGAGAAGAAGCGGCTCGATCGCATCAAGAAGGCAGCTGGAAACGGCAGTTCAAATTCAGTCTTGACGATGAATCAGCGACGCTCGGAAGAAACCACGAGAGCTCTGAAAGCTGCGATTGAAACTCAAAAAGAAGTAATCGAGGATCAAAATGAACGTTTGGAATTAACGATTGCGAATCTCCGCGAGTTTGGATACGATGCCGACGTTCGCATCGGGAAGGATGGCAGAGTCGAGATGAATGCGACTGATACTCCTAGTAAGCAACGCTTAGCGACGTTGTCGTCTGGCGTCATGTTTAGCACGCCTGGAACAGCGTCGAGAGGTATAGGTAATGATAACCATGGACTGGATGTTCCAACGACTTCGCACAAGGAAGCTATGGATCGCGCGATTAAAACGCTCGTGAAGCAACCTCGAGTTGTGGTCTCTGAAATGAAGCGAGACGTTTTGAAGGAACCGCTTCGTCGCGTAGAACCAAGAATGCCCCCGAGACGCATCGAAAGAACAGTTTCAGCACCACCAGTAGTAGTTGTTCCTCCTCCTCCTTCTGCTGCTGCTGCTCCTGTTTCGAAGAAATTGGAGGTTCCTCCGCCACCGGCTGCGGCTGCGGCGCCGGCTAAGGCACCCCTCTTCCCAGCTTTCTCGGCGCCTGTTGCAGTGGCACCGTCGAACTCGAAAGAAATGCCAAAAAAAACTGAAGTTCCTCCGCCACCGTCTTTTACTGCATCTTCGCTGGCACCCAAGAAAACGACGAGTGAGGAGGTTGCGAACAAGAAACCTTTCCCGAGTCTTTCTGCTTCGCCAGCCCCGTCTGCACCGGCAGCGTCTACCACAGTGTCTTCTACAACTCCAGCGAAACCAGCGGTGAACTTATGGAGCGCAGATTTCATGGCTAAGAATAAAGCGGATCAAGCGAAAATCCAAGAAGCTATCGAGAAGGAAGAAAAGCCAAAATCTGCGTTTAGCTTCGCGCCATCTTCGACGAGTGGTGATGGTGAGAGTAAGCCGGCGTTTAGTTTCGGCATTGCCAAAGAACAATCCGAGAAAGAGAAAGGAGAAAAAGAAGAGAAGAAAGAGAAGAAAGAAGAAACAACTTCTCCAATAGCTTCTGCTCCTGTTACATTGGCATCCATCGCGCCCGCTCCGGCAGTGAAACCGCTTGGAGCTTCAATTGCAACGAGCGTCCCGAAATCGAAAGCGTTCGGGTCTGTCGAAGAGTTAAAACTTAGTGATAACGAAAAGGAGAAGCAAAAAGAGTCCATTCCGTCTTCGCCACCACCGTTACAACGCGCCGCGGCGAATGCGAACTCGGAGAAGAGTGCGTTCAGCTTTGGATCACTCGCAACGACGGCGCCAACGAAGAAGAAAGAAGAAGAAGAAGATGATGATGATGAGACGACGGCTCCATCTTCAGCGCCTCCAGAAACGCCGAAAATGACACCGTCATCGCTGGTTCCATCAACTTCGTCGGCGTTTGCAAAGAAAGAGGAAGAGGCTGCTAAACCTCCAGTGGCTGACGTCGCGTCGAGCTTTGGAGGTTTCGGAGGTTTAGGCGGAGGGTCAACAACTTCAACGTCCACGGCGGGCGGAATTTTCGGTAAACCCGCAATACCTGCATCTACTATGACAGTGGCGGGTGCACCATCGGTGGCACCTGTATTCGGAAAAGCTGCGCCAGCTGCCGCACAAGGAACAAGTACTTTTTCAGCGTTTAATATGAAACCGTCGGCATCCTCAGGAGCCTCCGCGACAAGCACTGGTTTTGGGTCTAGTAGTGGTGGTGCGGCAACGCTCACGGGTACGCCCGGGTTTGGACAAGCCGCGACGATTGGTGGAAGCCCTGGCTTCGGTACGCCCAGTCAGACATCCTCTTTTGCTCAACCTCCAACAAGTGGAGGCGCGGCGGCGTTGACAGGAACTCCATCATTTGGCCAAGCGGCAAAGATTGGAGGTAGTACGCCTACATTCGGCTCTTCTTCATCGCAAGGCACATTTGGGCAAGCTACTTCTCCGTCAACGTCTGCTCCAACGTCTGGATTCGCTGCTTTTGCGAATAAACCGAGTGGGTTTGGCGCCGCGGCGTCGGCTTCCAGCGGGGGTGGATTTGGCGCGCTCGCGAGTCAAAGTGCTGGCGGGGGTGGATTTGCGCAAGTTCAGCAACAAGCGTCTTCAAGTCCGTTCGCGCAACAGGCACAAAAGCAAGGCGGTGGTTTCG
>MDSX01006769.1_pt1 | contig 10318 bp, 8 predicted proteins | sample 811141 | NCBI WGS metagenome assembly MDSX01 (sample SAMN05326642, study PRJNA326480) | marine metagenome | isolation source: seawater | place: Atlantic Ocean: South East | collected 2010
ATTAGCTTTAGTAAATCTTTTCGACCTGGGTTTGCCTATATCATGAAGTATTGCAGCCCATCTTAGCCAATAGTCATTACTCGTAATCGAAAGATTATCCAATACTTGAAGAGTATGATAAAAATTGTCTTTATGCCCTTTACCATCCACATACTCAACACCTTTTAACTCAATTAGCTCTGGAAAAAACTCTTTCAACAAGCCACCTTCCTCTAAAAGTTTAAACCCAATGGAAGGTTTAGATGACATTACGATCTTACCTAGTTCAGTTAAGATTCTTTCTCTACTTATAATCTCTAATCTTTTACTATTATTTTTCAATCCTTTCCACGTGTTCTCTTCAATATCAAATCCGAGTTGTGTGGCAAATCTCACAGCTCTCATCATCCGCAATGGGTCATCAGAAAAAGTAACATCAGGAGAAAGTGGGGTTCGAATTACTTTGTCAACTAAGTCTCTTAATCCATCAAATGGATCAAGAATATTTCCAAAATTGGCCCTACTTAGGTCAACTGCTAATGCATTTATGGTGAAATCTCTTCTATTTTGGTCATCCTCAAGTGTCCCCTCCTCTACTACCGGTTTTCTCGAATCAAAATTGTAAGACTCTTTACGAGCTCCAACAAATTCCAACTCAATATCACGATACTTGAGCATGGCTGTACCAAATCTTTTGAAGATCGTCACTTTAGGCTTACCTTCTAATCTTTTTGATACCTCATTGGCTAATTGAATCCCGCTCCCTATGCACACAACATCAATATCTTTACATAATCGATCCAAGAATCTATCTCTCACAAAACCTCCAACTAAATATGTCGGAAACCTGAGATGAATTGCAGCATCAGAAATAATATCAACAATAAATTTTTCATGATCTAAAAAACGGAAATGCACCTTTTTTCGATTTTGGGATTAGCAGAGAATAGGTTTCCCCTGAAACCTAAATCTAATTTCTTCTAATAACTCAAATACATCATCAGATATATCAGTGGTCACCAGTTTATTCCTAAAAGGCTTTATGTGTGGAAGACCGCGAAGATAAATAGCATAATGACGTCTCATTTCTAAAACTCCTAATTTTTCACCTTTCCAATCTAAACTTCTCTGGAGATGCTCCTTAACTACATCAATTCGTTCATCAATGGAAGGTGGAGGAATAGTTTCTCCGGTATTCACAAAATGTTTGATTTGTCTAAATATCCATGGATTCCCAATTGCGGCTCTGCCTATCATTATTCCATCTACTCCATATCTCTCTTTATACTCCAGGGCCTTTTGAGGAGAATTAATATCGCCATTTCCTATTATTGGAATATGAATTCTGGGATTATTTTTGATATTTCCTATCATCGTCCAATCGGCCTCACCTTTATACATTTGTTTTCTTGTTCTACCATGAATGGCAAGGGCTTTTATTCCCACATCTTGAAGTCTTTCAGCTACCTCTTCGATATATTTTGTCTCTTCATTCCATCCCAACCTGGTCTTCACGGTGACAGGTAAAGAAGTGGACTTTACTATTTCATCAGTCAGTTTGACCATTCTAGGTATGTCCTGAAGAATTCCAGCTCCTGCCATTTTACATGTAACCTTCTTCACTGGGCACCCAAAATTGATATCTAAAACTTCAGGTCGGGCCTCCTCCACAATCTCAGCAGCCCTTTTCATAGAATCTATTTCAGCACCAAATATTTGAATACCAATAGGTCTTTCGTATTCATAGATGTCCAATTTTTGGACACTCTTGAAAGCATCTCTTATCAATCCCTCCACAGAAATGAACTCTGTATACATCATATCACATCCTTCCCTCTTACAAAGTGCTCTAAAAGGTGGGTCGCTCACATCCTCCATTGGAGCAAGGAACAAAGGAAAATCATCAAAATCTATTGAACCAATCTGCATAGACAACAAAGGTAAGTCAAGTATTAGAGTATGTTTATCTTTTCCTAATCATTTGAGGAGCATCTTTTACTACCACCTGGACAGTTTCTGGTGCTCTTTCTTCCATTAATACGACTTTTTCCTGTTTAAGAGTTCCAATAATATTTTCATTTGGGTGTCTGACGGTAATCAATTCCAAATTTGGATCTATAGTAATTCTATACTCACCATCTAAGTTTTCAATAAGATTGGTTATCCTATCCTCCACATTAGTAACACAAATTGTAAAACTTATCGCAGTATTTTTCATCAAATTTACCTTAAGTCTGTTCCTGTCTAAAGCAGAAAACAACTGGGCTAAATGCTCTTCAGCAATGAATGAAAAGTCCCTGGTAGAGAAGTGAATTAAAGCTTGATTTTCTTCTATGACCACGATGGGTGGGTATGTAAGTTCTATTTCTGAGCTTATCATTGTCCCAGGCAAATCAGGTTTAATAAATGATTTGACATATAATGGGATCTGTTTGTTCTGGAGCGGTTTTATGGTTTTGGGGTGAATTACTTTTGCTCCATAATAGGTCATTTCTATAGATTCCTTATAAGTAAGCCGATCTATCTTTACAACATTTTCAAATTTTCTGGGATCTCCTGTAAGAATACCTTTGACATCCTTCCAAATAGAAAGCTTACTCGCATCAAGGCAATAAGCAAATATTGCAGCTGAAAAATCTGAACCTTCTCTGCCTAAAGTAATGGTGCTTCCATGGTCATCACTTCCGATAAAACCTTGGGTTATAATAACATCATGTTGTTGCATTAAGGATTGAACAGAACTATTAATGTTTCGATTAGTTATTTCCCAATCCACTTTTCCATCCCGATAGGTATCATTGGTTCTTATAACCTCCCGTGCATCCAACCAACAAGAATTCACTCCACATTCTTTTAGATAAGAATTAATAATAGTAGTAGATAATAACTCACCAATACTAACTAATTGATCATAAACAAAATGCAAATTCTTAGACAAGTCTAAGCTAGTGATTTCGCTGAGTTGCTGGATAGACATTACAGTAGAAGCATCATTATTGCATAATTCACTCACAATGTTTAAATGAAGATCTATTATAGTTTTTAACTTTCTTTCAACATCCCCGGGATTTGATCTACTTTTCCACACCTCTTCCAAGGCATTCGTAGTCTTTCCCATGGCAGATATGACTACAAGTATTTTGTCATTCTTTGATTCTGTGATTATCTTACCGACATTTTGCATACCCTCTATATCAGCTATAGAAGCTCCACCAAATTTATATATACCTATATCACTCAATACTTAAATATTTTCTATAATTATTTGTATATATTAAATATTTTTATAATATTTAATAAAACTAAAAAGAATGTTGTTCGTTGATTTCTTTAACAGTTTATATTAATTTAAAATCTTGTTAAAGAAATAAACCCTACAACTTTAGCTCTTTTAATAGAGTTTAATAAATGAGTTAGATAGTTTTTTCATACTTTTCGGTTTAGGAGCTTACCCTGTGTAAGCTCTTTTTTATTTCTCTTTCTTTACGTCCAAAAGTAATTCTTGAAATTTTATTGAACCAACCACATTTTGCACTCAAATATTATTATTGTGTCCCTACAATACTTAAACCTCTGCTCTAATTACAACTCATATTCATTAACTTGTTTGCAAAGCTAGTGCCATTATAATTCCAAATTAAAATACTTATGATAACAGTTAGAGAGGCTTCTTTGGAAGATTTAGATGTTTTGTTAATTATGGAACAAGGTGTAGTTACTGCTGAACGTCCCTTTGATTCCTCACTAAAGAATGAAGGAGTAAAATATTATGACATTAAAGATCTTATTAATTCACCTGAAAGTAGTTTGGTAGTTGCGACTGTTAATGAACAAGTAGTTGCTTCTGGCTATGCAACAATTCGCGAAAGCAAAGAATACGTCCTATATTCAAAATATGCCTATCTGGGTTTTATGTATGTCCTTCCTGAACACAGAGGGAAAGGAATAAATGCTTTAATCTTAAAAGCGCTTTCATCATGGTCAAAATCACAAAATGTGACCAACCTAAAACTTGATGTATACATTAAAAATGTAGCTGCAATTAAGGCTTATAAAAAATTAAACTTCAAAAATTGCATGGTCGAAATGAGGCTAGATTTGAATCAATATCATTAAATCTGACTAGTACCACTTATATTAGAAAAATGCACAAAGTATACCTCCCATAAGTCCAAAGCACAACATAAAAAAGCCAATATGAATCCATGCATACTTGAAAGGTCTTCTCTCGAATAATGTATTGATCCCAATTAAAGGAAGACCAAAAAACAAACCTGCTTCCATTCCATGTATTATTCCATGGCCAAATGTGCGATGTCGCTCACCATAATTTTCCATTAAACTTGTCAGTATTTTCATTGCTTCAGAATTGGCATCATTCATCAATTCATCACCTAAGAATAATTGAATCATTCCTGACTGATGAACAGATAGCATCGTGAGCATGTATGCCGCAAGGATGCTAAATAAATAGGTCAAACCAAATATCTTGAACATATTTCCAGATTGAGCTCTTTCCTCTGTGATCTCTGCGGCTTTGACCCAAGATTTACCAAAGACCTTGGGATTGTACCAAATAGATCCAATAAAAAGTGGAATGAAAGCTGCTAGTGGTATTATCCACCAATTTGCTTCTGTCATAAAGTATAATTTATAATTCTTCTTAGAACCTCTAAAAATAGTTAATATGCAGACATCATAGAACTATTTAGACCATAATGCTAATGGATAATCTCCTCTTGCTATCAATCTATTTAGTTTGTCTACTACTATAGGTTTATCCTCTTTATAGGTAACACCAAACCATTCCGCATCACAACTCAATACTTTAATTTTCTCCAACCCTTCATTTATTAATTCATCCATAAGCAAAGGAATAAAATATTCAGATTTTAGCTCGTCTCCATTCAATCGAAGAAATCTTGTAAATGACTTTTCGCAATAGTCAAAATATGAAGGGTAAAATCCCCACATATTCATTGAAACCAATGTGCTTGCATCTAAATAATAATTCTCATTATTATCATCTGGAAAAGCGATTCTTTTATCGGAAGTATATCCTATTTTTAATCTTTCAACTATACCAGAAAGTTCTTGACTGGCATTTACCTCACAAACTCCTCTATTCACTGTACCATGATCTGATAATGTGTTACTTAACTTATACCCAACCAAACTATAATTTTCCCTTCCTTCAAGCTGATTCGTTCTAAAGTAATCCATTAGAGTAATAAAGGATTCCTTCACATAATAATCATCAGCATTAATTACAGCGAATGGTTCATTAATTACATCTTTTGCAACATGAACGGCATGTGCAGTCCCCCATGGCCTTTCTCGATCAGGATGTACTATTATCCCCTCAGGAATTTTATCAATTTCTTGAGTTACAAACTCAACTTGGATTTTGTCGTCAAACTTATTTCTGAAAAAATCTTTAAAATCATCTTTAAAAAAGTCACGAATGACAAAAACAACTTTATTAAATCCCGCATCTATAGCATCGTAAATGGAATAGTCAAGAATCGTTTCTCCGCAAGGTCCAAATTCATCCATTTGTTTAAGGCCACCATATCTACTACCCATTCCAGCGGCAAGAATTAGAAGTGTTGCATCCATATTCTTTCTTTTTTTTGTCTATTGATAATTAAATTCATATTAAAGATTGCAAATATATGATTTATCAGTTTGGGTAAAATATTATTCATAATTCTCACAATCTCGTATATTGCCATCCTCAACAACACAATTTCATGCAACTCAGTTCAGCAGATTGGATAATAATAGGAATCATACTTCTTGCAGTATTATTAATTGGAATATGGAGCTCTAGAAGCTCAGGTAAGAGTGCTGAAGAATATTTTCTTTCAGGTAGAAATATGCCGTGGTGGCTTTTAGGTATTTCGATGGTAGCCACTACATTTTCTGCGGACACTCCAAATTTCGTGGCCGACGTGGTAAGACAAAATGGTGTAGCTGGAAACTGGGTTTGGTGGGCTTTTCTACTTACAGGAATGCTTACCGTTTTTGTTTATGCCAAACTATGGAGAAAATCAGGAATTAGCACAGATCTTGAGTTTTATGAGTTGAGATACTCAGGAGCAGCTGCTCGCTTTCTAAGAGGGTTCAGAGCTGTCTACTTAGGAATAATTTTTAATGTTTTTGTAATGGCGGCTGTAATGCTCGCTGCCATCAAAATAGGTGGTGTCATCTTAGGTTGGCCTCCACTACAAACCATAGGAATTGCGTGTACGATCACTTTAGTATTTAGTCTTTTAGGAGGATTTAAAGGAGTCGTTTATACAGATGGATTACTTTTTGTAATTTCAATGGCAGGAGCATTAATAGCTGCTTACTACGCTGTAAGTCATCCTCAAATTGGATCTCTATCAAACTTGTTTAGTGCTGAAGCCGTTCAAGCAAAGATGGCTTTTATACCAGATTTAAGTAACAAAAGTTTATTGATTGAAATATTCATTATACCCTTAGCAGTACAATGGTGGGGTTCATGGTATCCTGGTGCTGAACCTGGTGGAGGTGGATATGTAGCGCAAAGAATGTTAGCAGCTAAAGATGAAAATCATGCTATTGGTGCTACTTTCTTATTTAATGTAGCTCACTATGGCTTAAGACCATGGCCTTGGATCATTGTAGCTCTTTGTTCTATCATCATTTATCCCGATTTACAAAGTATAAATGCCGCATTTCCCAATATTGTACCTGATAAAATAGGGCATGATCTTGCCTACCCTGCTATGCTCACATTTATTCCGCATGGTTTATTTGGATTGGTTATAGCCTCACTCTTAGCAGCATTTATGAGCACCATTTCTACTCATCTCAATTGGGGATCTTCTTATGTGGTTTTTGATATGTATAAAAGATTTATTTCTCCCAAAGCAAGTGAAAAAGAACTGGTTAATATAGGCCGATTGAGCGTCGCGCTTTTGTTGGTACTAAGTACAATTTTTGCTCTTTATTTGACCAACGCAAAGCAAATTTTTGATATCATCATTTATTTTGGTGCAGGTACAGGGTTGCTTTTCATATTGAGATGGTTTTGGTGGCGCATCAATGCTTGGAGCGAAATTTCCGCAATGTTATTTTCTGGAATAATCGCTATGCTAGCCAACAATACAGAGGTATTTGATTTCACAGGAAGTTGGAAATTACCTTTTTGCGTTCTATTAACAACTTTAATTTGGGTAGTAGTGACTTATATGACACGACCTACGGAAAGTGTAAAGCTTCAATCCTTTGTTGAAAAATGTAATCCTGGTGGTCCTGGCTGGAAAAATTTCCACTCTCTCAAGGAAGCGAAATGGATTGTACCTGAAGGTCTTAAATTCATGATACTTTCATGTGTCATGGTGTACTCATTACTTTTTGCAACTGGATATTTTCTCTATGGAGAACTGTTATATGGAGGAGTAATGTCAACCATTTGTCTTTTGACAGCATTGTATCTATTTAACAACAGAAATAAATTCCAATTTTTAACATCATAATTCCCTCAATTTAATTCAACTTAGTACTTTTGAGCTTACTTGTAAAAACATATTACAATTTTTGGTAATGTTTTTGCAGTGTAGAGAAAGAATAGATAGTAGAACCGTACACATGAACAAGGAATCCCTCTGGCTTTGTGCATTGATTATTTTAATAACATCATGCGCCAAAGATGTAACGCAAGAAGATACCTATCTCGACGCGAAGTTGAAAAAATCAATTGAACAGATATCTGAGAATAACTCCCTATCCTATTATGTTCTTCCTTCTGAGGATGATTTAAGTATAATTCCTCAAGATCCCAAAAACCCTCTCACTCCAGAAAAAGTAGAATTAGGCAAGATGTTGTTCTATGAAACAGGGTTTGGTGCAGACGCCAAATTTGAATCTGGAAAGGGAACTTATGCATGTGTGAGTTGTCACATTCCTGCTGCAGGTTTTCGCCCTGGATCCGCGCAAGGGATTGCAGATGGTGGAATTGGTTTTGGACAGAATGGAGAAATGAGAGTTAAAAATTCTGAGTACAAAGAATCAGATATAGATGTCCAAAGCGCAAGGCCTCTCAGTTTAGTGAATGTAGCCTACGTAACCAATACTTTTTGGAATGGACAATTTGGAGGTAGTGGTGTCAATGTTGGAACCGAAGATGTTTGGGCACTGGATCATTCCACAGAGGCAAATGAATTAGGGTTTGCAGGTATTGAAACACAAAATTTCGAGGGCCTTGTTACCCACAGATATAAAGTTGACGAAGAAATAATAGACGAACTTGGATATAGAGACATGTTTGATGCAGGTCTTCCAAATATGTCAGAAGAAGAGCGATATTCACTTTTAGGGGCTTCACTAGCCTTATCTGCGTATATCAGAACCATTTTATCTAATCAAGCTCCTTTCCAGGATTGGCTAAAAGGAGATGTCAATTCTATGAGCAACGCTGAAAAAGAAGGGGCCTTGGTCTTTTTTGGTAAAGCTAGATGTACAAATTGTCACTTCAGGCCAAATCTTGGGTCTCTAGAGTTTCATGCATTAGGTGTTAAAGATATGTATCAAAGACCTTCTTATAATGCCTTTCCTGATGATAAAAGAAATCTAGGAAGAGCTGGTTTCACTTTAAAAGACGAAGACATGTTTGCTTTTAAAGTACCTCAATTGTACAATTTAGCAGATGCTAATTTCTTTTTCCATGGCAGTAGCAAAAACACCTTGACTGAGGTAATTGACTATAAAATAGATGGAGTCTCAGAAAATCCGAACATCTCGGACAATATGCTTTCAGATAAGTTCAAACCTATCAATTTATCTGCTACTGAACGAGAAAATTTAATCTTATTCTTAAGCAACTCATTGAGAGATCCAGAATTGGAAAGATATCAACCATACGAATTGAGGTCCGGAAATTGTTTCCCAAACAATGACGAACAATCTCGTGTTGATTTGGGTTGCGACTAAATTTAATCTACTAAAACCCAAGCTTCAGGGTTAATACTACTTCTTATTTTCTCTAAAACCTGAGGATCATTTTCTTCAATTACAACAACTCTATAATAATCTTCATTTTTTATAATAGTCAATGACAATGATTGATTTAAATCTGAAATTAGCTTTTGGGCATTCCTTTTTTCTAAAAAAGATCCCACAACAATTGAAACCTTATTCGTTATCAACTCATTGGTCAATGTAGTAGTAATTTTTTGGTCTTCGGTCACTGTTCCTAACCTTGATTCCAAAACTTCATTTGTAGCGTTTATCTCTTTATTAAAATCACATTTCTTTATAACAAGAAAGATAATTAAAAAGAGTGCTGAGGCTAAAGTGGCCCATAAAACAAACTTTGAGCTTTTGCTTGGAGAATAATTGGTTTGAGCATTTAATGTCTTTGTTTCTCTCGCGTTTACGTTAGGTCTGAAATAAATTAATTTTTCATCTTGCTTAACATTTATCTTGGGTATTATTCTTTTTGACAGAGGTTTTTCATTCACTTTAGCCATTGGAAAAGTGAGCGTATCAATAATTGGCAAGTATTTATTCTGAGCATCGATCAGGTTTTCTGAAATAAAATGTACAGAACCTTCGTCATCAAGAGAGAGTTTGCCTAAACCTTTAACTTCATCTTTACCAAAGTTCAAGAGATTATTAATAGTATCTTGAAACTGAAATTCTAGTTCTTTTAAAGTGACTTTATTTATATAATAATTTTTGAATTTACTATTTCGAATACTTCCTGTAGATGATGACTCGAATCTAATCTTCTGTTGTGGTGGGTGAATAATGGATTCGTTTGGGCTCAAAAACTGATTAATGTGATGCAATTTAAACACACCCAGTCCAGGAAGTGGAATCTCCTTATTGAGAAAAATGAAGTTCTTTATTTTATTGCCAAACTCAGAGGTAAGCATGGTTCAAAATTCGTTGTTTTATTCCAAATAATACCGAACTTTATCACATATTTTTATTTATTTCTGAATTCAATGTTGATTCAATAAACTACTCAATATGACGCGAAAAATATCTGACAAATTATTCGAAGAAGCTAAACAATACTTTCCAGGAGGTGTAAATTCTCCAGTTAGAGCATTTAAATCAGTTCATGGGTCACCCCTATTTATAAAAGAAGCAAGAGGTCCTTATATGACAGATGAGGATAACAATACGTACATTGATTTCTGCGGTTCATGGGGACCTATGATATTGGGTCACAATAATGCCAAAATAAGAAAGGCTGTCAATAAGGCCATTTCCAAAGGAACTTCATTCGGAACACCTACAAAACAAGGAAACCTTCTTGGCAAAACAATAGTCGAAAATCACAGATATATAGATAAAATAA
>MDSX01040538.1_pt1 | contig 10318 bp, 9 predicted proteins | sample 811141 | NCBI WGS metagenome assembly MDSX01 (sample SAMN05326642, study PRJNA326480) | marine metagenome | isolation source: seawater | place: Atlantic Ocean: South East | collected 2010
GGACCAGCACGAACGGTGTGCGGGTGAGAATCTCGACGATGTGGGGGCCCAGCGCGCGCGTGGGGTCGTGGTACCAGTGCGTCGTCGTGTCGATGGAAGAAATATCGGTGGCGGTGGACGCCGCGCCTGAGGCTGCATCGTCCAGTACCGTCGTCACCCCGGACTCATCCATTTTCCTCCCTGAGAAACCTCCCGCGCCCCGGACTCTGTTGTTGCCGAGAAGACAGAGCAGACATTCGGGTGCCGGGAAGGAGCGAGGCCTGACGAGCAAGTCGCGGCTTTCAAACTGCCGCCCGATTCTCAAAAACTGCATTTCTTGACAGCTTTTTTAGTCAGCCACATTTCGCGTTTACGTGGCGCATTTAACTCGTCAATTACTCGTTGAACCGTCTGAACCAATCATTGAGCAACGTGGCTCTTTCATTTCGCTTTTCTGAGGCCAGCAGTCCGTTTTGCGGCCAAACCGTTGAAGCATGGTCTGTTTTGTTTGTCTCCAGGAGCGGCGAAAAGGCGCCTCCATCGGTAAAGGAGTCGAACGCGCTTTGCGGCCGCCACTACACGCGACACACACGCACGCAGTCCACACACTCGTGATACCAACGATGTCCGCCATCGCCGGTTCCGTCTCCCTCTCCGCCGCCAAGGCGCGCGGCCTCGGCTTCAAGCAGTCCGCTCCAATGGGCTCCCGGGTGGCCGCTGCCGTGCCCGCCCAGCCCAGGGCTCGCACCGAGCGCGGCGCGCTCAAGGTTGTCGCGGGCAACGACTACGAGGGCGGCCTCTTCGCGCCCATCGTCGTCGTCGCGCGCAACGTCATCGGGGTGAAGCGTTTCAACCAGATCCGCGGCAAGGCCATCGCCCTCCACTCCCAGGTGCGCGCCCGACCCACGGACGTCGACGCAACGTTCCGCAACTTGGATAACATCTTAGCTGTCACGTTTTAGATCCCCCCCCTTTGGGCCACGCGCTGGCGCGTGCCCGACACCCGCCCCGCGTCGACCCGCCCGCCTCCTCGAACCGCGGACCGATCGTAACGAACCCCGCTGACCCATCTCCACCACGTATCGCAGGTCATCACCGACTTCTGCAAGGAGATCGGCGCCGACGGCAAGGTTCGCCAGAGCCTCATCCGCACCGCCAAGCAGAACGGCGGCAAGCTCGGCTTCCTCGCGTAAATTTGCCCGGTCGGGGAACTATATTCTTTGCCTGCGTACATAGCTTTTAAATAGTCTTGGGAATCGGGGATGGGGCGATACGCACGAACGGTCGTACGGGGCGGGTACGACGCGCGGCCGAGGGGCCACGTTCGGCGACACGCGCGCGGGGTACGGGCCCGAGTAAGGGGCAGCCTCGCTCATGAAATACACATTCAAAGCGTGAAACTAATGTACTTCCTCGCCTCCAGTCGTCGACAGCGCGCTCGACCACCCGCGTCATCACACTTTTTCGTGCCATCACGCCTCTCCGGACTCGAACGCCTCCCAGAACTCGCTGCTCTCGCCGCCCTCCGCCTCGACCGTCACGCGCGCGCCGCCCTCGATCGCCAGCCTCGCAGCCGCCTCCTCCCCGATGCGCCCGCCCGAGACAAACTTGTCCGACCCGTCCAGCACAACCCCGGAGCCGATCCAGACAAACACGTTCCGGCCTTTTCGCAGCAAAAGCACCCCGGACGAGACCAAGTCGTCGCCGTCGTACATGTCGTACTCCACCAAACTGGGCCACTCGTGCAGAGTCGGCCGTCCAGACGAATCGGTGAGCTCGGTGTCCATCGGCTCCAAGTCGGATCGACCCGAGTCGTGATCCCCGCCGTTAGTCCCTTGATCCCCGCGGCTCGTCCCGGTCCCACCGACCTCCCGGGCGTCCAACCCGAGCCCATCGATCCCGAGCGACGGGCTCGTCGTGTCGTCACGCGACGGAGGCAGCGAGAGGGAACGCGCCAGGTTCCCGGCGACTGTTCCGGGGCTCTCCGGTGAATGCGGTTGTCCAGACGACGCTCCCGTACTCGTCGCGGGTTCCTTCAGGGACCACCCTTTAGTGAGCGTCGGGTTACCCGCGAGACCACGGCCCGCACCACCCGCCTTGGTCAGCGCCCTGGCCCACTCGGGCGCCGGGACGGCGGCGCCGCTGTTCGCGGCGATCTCCGATCGTTCACCCTTTGCGTACATCGTAAAGTCGTCGTCCAGTTCCGCTATCCTTTGGCCCGCCCATCCGTTCACACCGTCCCGCGTCGCCCCCGCGCCCAAACCCAAAGCCTCGAGTACCTCCGCGGGTTCCTCCCCGCCTGCGACGGTCGCCACCCGCGAGTCCGCGGGCCCCAAGCCGTCGTATTTGAACAGCTGTCGCGCGAACCGTTCCGCGACGGATTTATACTCGTTCGACGCAAGCGAGTTTCCCACCCAGACGAACGCCCTGCGCGCGGACGTGGCGAGCACGTACGCGCCCCTCGCGTCGAGCTGCGATGTATCACAGCTGATGCACGGCTTGGCGACCAGGTAGGTCGGGTCGTGTTCGCTGTGGGGCGCCACTCGGTAGAGCCTGTGCGGCGGCGCCTCAGTTTCCGTCTCCACGCCGACGCGCTTGACCCACTGAAGCATCTGGCACGTGAACCCCATGTTCGGGTTGGCGATGCCGCGCCGTTCCTTCACCGCCACGAACGTGTCCTCGTACGTACCCCCGTCCCTCCACATGAGGTACGAGATGACCACCGAGCAGGACCTGGACACCCCTTGCGAGCAGTGCACGAGGACCCTGCCGTTCGACGTCACCGCCGCCTCCTCGATGAAGTCGAAGCAGTCGTACAGGACTGGGGAGATGTCCTCGTCCGGGGTGTCCTGCAGCCACATGGTCTTGTACACCAAGTCGGGCTCGAAGTAGTTCGGTATGACGAACCCGACGCAGTTGATGACGTGGGTGATGCCGTGTTCGTCGAGTGTGGCTCGATTCTTGGCGACTCCCTCGCCCGAGACGTAGATGCCCGGGACAATCTCCGTGCAGTGCTTCTCGAAGTGCGCGAACTTCTCCCTGCGAATCTGAAGCTCTGACTTGTCCTCGTCGGCGTCCTCCTTCGCCCTGTCTCGCAGTGCGCTGAGGTTGAGACCCACCGGCCTGTGGTCGCTGAGCGACATTCTCGGCATGGTGCCCGGGGCGACCGCGTCCGGGTGGGAGGGCTCCGCGCTGCGGCTCGATGGGGCGTCCCCGCCGCCGCCGAGGTTCAGGCCCAGCCCCAGGGGCTTGCGCGCGGTCAGCGGCGTCGCCGCGGAGACGCTCGAGACCCCGGCACCCCCGAGACCCAGCTTGGGCAACGCCGGCGCCGCGCCCCCGGTTTGTCCCTGCCCAAAATCCCCCGCGTCCGCTCCGCTCCCTCCTCGGCTGACCGGCGGGTCGTCCGCGTCGGAGTCGCTGCCGAGCGAGAATCCGTCGCTATCGACCCGCTTATCCGTGTCCATGTCACCATCGCCCATCCTTCCCCGTCACGCGACGTGCGCGCGAGGGGAATGCGGGCTCGGTGCCGCGGTGTTTTGGTGCTTTTTCAGGAACCGGCGCGGAAAGTTGACGACGAAAATTGCATTGGGGATTGAAAACGCCGGCCAACGCGCTGTGTCTTCCGTCACACTCGAGCTACATCTACGCACACACGCGCGTCACACACACACCGCGCACACCCGCTCACATCGTTCACCCGAACGTCCGGTCCGCGGGATCGTAAATCTCACTGAGCAGCTGCTTCACGAACGCCGGCACCTGCCCGCCCACGTCAGTGAGCACCAGCGTGACGAGCTCGGGGCCGACGTAGTCGTACGCCGGGTTCGCGACACTTAAACTCGCCACGTCACCGTCCACGTCACCTTCGTTCCCCCCGTCATCTCGCCCTCCACCCACGCCGCAGTCCGCGAGCGCGGTGTAGTCGATGACGTCCGCGGGGGAGAGCAAGTCGTCGGTGTCGAAAGCCTCGTCGCCCGGCCCGAGCGGCGACAGCTCGTGAAGACCCGCCAAGAAGACAACCGGGACGCTGTGCGCCTTAGCCGCGAGCGCCACCGTGTGATGACCCGCGGGCGCGAGGATCCCCCCGTTGGCGAAGACGCCGCACGCGCTCAGCACCACCAGGTTGGCGCGGGACATCATGGCGAACACCGACGCGTCCGCCACCGCGGTCGTCTCCACCCCTTTCTCCGCCAACGCTCGCGCCATCTGATGGCCCGTCAGCCCCGGCGCGCCCTCCGCGACGATGCAATGAAACTTGCGCTTCCTGTTCGCCTCCCGTAAGAACGCCTCGACGATGTCGCTGCCGCCACTGGTGAGCACGACGGAGGACGGGGAGACGTGCTCCAGTGCGTGCTGGACGATGTGCGCGTTGACGGACTCGAGCTCGTCGATGAGCTCGCCGATGACTTCGATGACTTCCGCTTTGAACGCCCTCATGGCTCCGCCGCGGACGGAGTTGTCCTCGTCGTCGCTGCCGTCGCTGGCGTCCATGGCGTCGCTCGCGGCGTTACCGGCCTTCCCCCCGTCGCCCGCGGCCTCCTCGCGAATGATGTGCAGGACCCTCCGGCACATGTTGCCCACGACCAGCTCTGTCGACGGATGGGAAAGATTGGGAAATAGGGTTCAGGGTTCATGTTTTTTTTGAAGCGAGTTGGACGGGCCGAGGGGTGCGGTGGGAGGATGTGCGGTTCGTGGGTCGGGACGCACCGAGCGGCCTGGCCTCCACCAGTTTCTTGCTGACGGCCCTGACGCCCTCGATGATCCCCTCCGCCGTGGGCGCCTGCTGCGCCGCCACGGCGTGGATCAGCACCTCGGTGGTGTGCCTCGCCAGCGCCAGCGAGCTGCCCCCGAGCCGCTTGCGCTTGAGCTTCGTGACGAAGTCGTCGAGCGCGGCGTGGATGCTCGCCTCGCGGCCTTTCTGTCCATGACGCCCCATCGGCCGGTTTATCCGACCCTCCCGGGTGTACACGCGCGCCTGCGTTCTGCGTTGTGTCCAAACAACAGAGATCGGCGGATGCGAAGCGGGCAAACAGGGAATATATCGTATGGCACACTAAATACCCGCTCAGCCTTGAAAGTTTTGCGTATTTGCAAATCTCGCTTTTGGCCAATCAATGGGCATTTCTTATCGGATAGATTCGAGACTCGCACATCACAATCGCCGGCACTTCCACACGCAGCCCATGGCTTCCATCGTCGCCCTTCGCGCCCCCGTCGCCCTTCGCGCGCCGGCCGCCGCCAAGCAGCAGCAGCGCACGCGCGTCGCCGCAAAGGTAACCGCGTCCGGCAAGCCCTCCGTCAACGCACCCGAGGGAGTTGTCAAATCGACCACCAGATCCTCCCCTGAGCTCGTGATGGCGTCCGCGGCGACCTTCCTGGCGTCCGCGCCCGCGGCGTTCGCCTCCAACCCGGTGGCGCAGCTCGCCGAGGGGGACGATCTCATCCCCACCGTCGCCATCTTCGCCTCCCTCGCGGCGATCCTCTGGTCCTCCCAGGGCGCCATCAAGGGCATCATGGCGGTGCTCGTCGGCGGCGAGGAGGCCACCGCGTCTCACATCCTCGTCAAGGATCCGTCCCTGGCGCAGTCGCTGCTGGAGAGGCTGCAGGACGGCCCGCAGGATAACCTCGAGGATAGGTTCGCGCGTGAGGCGGGCAACTACAGCGAGTGCCCGTCCAAGAGCAAAGGCGGGAGCCTGGGCACGTTCAAGCCCGGGCAGATGGTGAAAGAGTTCAACGAAGCCGTGTTCAACGGGCCGGTGGGCCAGATCCAAGGGCCGGTGAAGACGCAGTTCGGTTACCACCTCATCCTGGTCACCGATAGGGTCGAGCCGGAGAAGTGATGCGCGCATGAGTGGGCGTATAGAGTGCGAGAGCCGTAGCGGCGAGTAATGTAACACAACCGTGATGATCTGTGAGAGACTGGTTTGGATCGCGAATCTTTGTGCTGACCTGTCCGAAAAACGTCGTTGAGAAAAGGCAAACGGAAGGAAAGGTGATCACCCGGTTGGAGCACCTCTCGGTTCACAGCGTTGGAGCACCGGCCCACGCGCCCGTTGGATCGGAGCGCACTCGTTTGAACACCCACGCCCGTCGCCCGCATCGCCGCGCGCACCCCGCACCCACATCATGGCCGTCACCCGAGCGAAGGACTCGGAGATCAAAGCGGCGTTCCAAAAGTTCGACAAGGACAACAGCGGTTCGCTGGAGATCGGCGAGCTCTACGATGTCTTGAGGGAGATCGGCCTGGAGATCACCAAGGAGCACTTCGACGGGTACTCCCAGATCATGATGGACGACTTCGACACCGATAAGTCCGGCGCCCTCGACTACGGCGAGTTCACCAGGTTCTACGAGCAGGTGCTCGTCAACGAGTCCGGCAAGGGCCAGTACAAGGAGATGCTGGAGCTCAAGGAGGAGGGCAACACGTTCTTCCGCTCGGGCGACTACCTCAAGGCGGCCGCGACGTACACCAAGGCGATCAAGGCTGCCGCCGATCACGGCATCGAGAAGTGAGTCCCATGAACCGATGACGCGCGTTCCGAACCCCATTCCCGCCCACACCCGCCCACCCACGCCCCGTCCCGAACGCGTGAAATATCTCTCCAACTAACCCGACGTTGTTATCTTTTGACCCCAGCGACGCGAAGCTGGCGCCAATCTACTCCAACCGCTCCGCCTCCTTCCTCAAGCTGAGCAAGGTGACTCAGGCGCTGACGGACGCGGAGAAGTGCGTCGAGCTCAAGCCCGATTGGGACAAGGCGCACTTCCGCAAGGCTGCCGCGCTCGAGGCGTCCGAGAAGGACGCCGAGGCTCTGATCGCACTCGAGGTGAGAAAAAACCCAAGGGCAGGACTTGCGGAACCCAAACTTTGTCGCAATCGCACCCCGCGCCGGTCCCCACTCACCACTGACAACTGCGTCCCCCAAACCATCTTCCACGCATACACATAACAGGAATCCCTCAAGCTCGCGGGCGCCGACCAGGTCCCGATCGTCGAGCAGAAGATCCGACTCGTCAAGCAACGCATCCACCGCCACGAGCGCGAGATGCACAAGAACGAAAAACGCGACGGGCACAAGAGCGGCAGCAAACCCCCGTCCCCGGAATCAAAATCCCCGGCGCCCGAGAAGACCGACGAGGAGATCGCGGCGGAGAAGGCGGCCGCGGACAAGGCGGCCGCGGAGAAGGAGAAGCAACGCGCCGCGAACGAGGCTCGCGCGAAGAAGGAGAAGGTGGAGGCGGATGCCAAGGCGGCCAAGCTCGCCGCGGAGGGCGCCGAGCGCGCCGCCAAGGCTGAGGCGGACGCCAAGGCTAAGACCGCGGCCGATGCCAAGGCTGCGGCCGAGGCTGAGAAGGCTGCCGCGGCCAAGGCTGCGGCCGACGCCAAGGCTGCCGAGAAGGCCAAGGCTGACGCCCAGAAGGCGGCCAAGGCGGACGCGGACGCCGCGGCCAAGGCTAAGAAGGACGCCGAGGTCAAGGCGAAGAAGGATGCCGAGGCCAAGGCCAAGGCGGCGAAGGATGCCGAGGCCAAGGCGGCGAAGGATGCCGAGGCCAAGGCCAAGAAGGAGGCTGAGGCGAAGGCTAAGGCGGCGGCGGCGGCTGAGGAGAAGGCTGTGAAGGACGCCGAGGCTGCCCGGGCGAAGAAGGCCAAGGCGGCTGCCGCGGCCAAGGGCGGCGCGACGTCGGAGGCGCCGCCGACCGGTCCCTCGCTCATCGTCATTGGCATCGGGTTCGTCCTGACCGTCACGGTCTTCGCGGTTGTGTTCGGCGGTAAGAAGACCGCCAAGGCTGTGGCCAAGTCGGGCAGAGGGAAGAAGTGAGAGTTGCGGCGCAGAGAAGTCACCCCTGAATTAATATTTTTAAACCTCGGAATTTCAAACTCGTCGCCGTTGTTGCTTCTCACACAGCTGTGCGCGCCCCAAACGCACGCAGCCGCCGCATTTCCTTCATCCACCCGACCTACCGGTGCGTACCCTCACCCAGATCCCCGATACCCCAATACTCCCCCGCGCGTCCCGCTCGATATCGACGCGCGCGCGTGGCCGCCCCCGCTCGCTCTCTTCAAAACGCGCCCCCCGACGTCTTTTCCCCCTTTTTCGCGTGCAGGCGCGTATCGCCCTCTCTCGCCATCCACGTACAAGTATCCGCGATCATGGACCCCAAGTACATCATCGAGAAACCGAAGGAGGGCGTCAAGGGCAAGTGCCTCGTGTGCAAGCTTCTCTTTCCTGATGATGAGATTCGCCTGGGGTACAGAGAGACCGACGCCACTATCCAGAAGGGCCCGTGGAAGTGGAACCACATCACCTGCGTTCCCATCGACAGGTGGGACACCGCCGAGGAAGTCTACGGCGACGTCACCGAGATCCCCGGCGTCGTCGAAACCGAAGGCGCGGCGGCACGCGTCGGCATGGCGCACTCCAACGCTCGCGCTTCCGCCGATCACCACGCCAAGAAGACCGCCGACGAGACCATCGCTCAGCACGCCGCGAAAGAAGAGGAAGCTAGCCGGAAACAGGCCGAGAAGGCCAAGGCCAAGGCTGACAAGGCTGCCGCGAAGAACGCCGAGAAGGCTTCCAAGGCTGCCGCGAAGGAGGCCGAGAAGGCTGCCAAGACCGCCGGCGACGGTGCGGCCAAGACCCTCGACTTCGGGACCCTCGACGATTTCGAACCCGCCGACTCCCGCATCAAGGGAAAGTGCATCGTGGTGATCGGATCGATCGCCGACAGGATCAAGACCGACGTCAAGGCGGCCATCACCGCCGCTGGCGGCCACTTCAGGGGCAACATCTCCAAATTGACCGAGTTCATCGTGCTCGGATCGTGCAAGGAGGACCAGCTCGAGAAGGCGGAGGCGAACGCCGCGGAGAAGGGCATCGAGACCATGACGGGCGAAGAGCTCGTCAAGGAATTCGAAGCCGCGGGCGTGGCGCACGTGAGGGCGGTCCAGACCGCCGTGAGGACGCTCGAGGACGAGGAAGACGCGGGCGTCACCCGCGGCGGTAAGAAGAGGCGGACGTCCCTCGCCGCGGCGTGAGGCGCACAGCTGTGCTGTGCGCCCCCCGCGGGAAGTGAGAGCCACGGACGGTACGGAACGACGGAGGCGGAGATGACGACGGGAGTGTGTCGGGACTCGAGACGATGAAACGCGAGGAGGACCATGGTTTTGTGGTGATGTGGCATAGCGTAAACAACGATGTTGACAACGAACGCCGCTGTGAATAAAATGCTCACGTTCAAATTCAAACCGCTCTTTTCTGTCGTTGCTTTTCACACAGCTGTGCGCGCCCCGAACGCACGCAGACCCTACATTCCCTTCATCCATGTCATCTTCATCCGAACCACTGGTGCACACCCTCCCATCAGATCCGATACTCCCCCGCGCGTCTCGCCTCGTATCGACACGCGCGCCCCTCTCGCGCCCGCTTTTTGCTGAACGTTCCCGTTCCCCCCGCTTTCCGCGTCACAGGCGGCTCTCTTCCCTTCTGCGATGGACGATCTCCCGTACGAATACATGATCAAGACCGCTAAGACCGATAAGAAACGGAAGTCCCCTTGCTCGCTCTGCTCTGAGGCGTACGCCGAAGGTTCCCTCATGCTCGGGTCGAAGGAAGAAGACTTCGACTGCAAGTGGTCCTTTTCGCACCTCACGTGCGCTCCCAACTTCCGCTTCGACCGCGCCGCCGACATCTACGACGACATCGATAAGATCCCCGGCATCGAGGACGACGAAAGCACGATCAAGTCCGTTCGCGACGCTCACAAAGACGCGAAGAGCCGCCAGAAGAAGGCGGCGGCTGAGCTGGCTGAGCTGCAAACCGAGAACGAGACCGAGAACGTGCTCATATTCCGCAGTGAGCTAGAGACGATCGCCGCGTCTGCGAAAAAAGTCGACCGCGCCGCCGAGTGCGACTACATTAACTGCAAGTACGTCATCGTCGAAGAGCCGTGCCACACGAAGACGTGCGAGCACTGCGACGCCGGGTTCGACGGCGCCTTCGACTCCCTCAACTCCCTTCGACTCGGCCGGCAGGAAACCGCCGAGAGCCGCGCCCGCGACAAGTGGTCGTGGGCGCACGCCACCTGCGTGCCCATGGCCCGCTGGGACAACGCCGCGGATGTCTACGGAACCCTCGACGCCGAGAACCCCGACGTGCCCGGCAACCTCCACCTGATCCCCGGCGTCGGCGGCTCCGAGTCCACCGCGGAGGTCATCCGCGACGTGTACGCCGCCTCCGTGACCGAAGCCTTCGCCGAGATCAAGGAGATAAGCGACGACTACATCGAGGCGGCCAAGGCGAAGGCCGTGGAGGCGGCCGAGAAGAAGGTCGAGGCGGCC
>MDSX01003429.1_pt1 | contig 10316 bp, 4 predicted proteins | sample 811141 | NCBI WGS metagenome assembly MDSX01 (sample SAMN05326642, study PRJNA326480) | marine metagenome | isolation source: seawater | place: Atlantic Ocean: South East | collected 2010
AATAACGTAAAGACTTTATCATTACGATCCACACAATCACTCCAGTGGGCAAACAGTATAAAGATTCCGCTTATGTTCACGTAAGCGACTTGTCCTTAACTATAATCAAGTTAAGTTACGTTAAAAGTGGCACACCCTTATGAAATTCAGAATACATTCGAAGCTTATCTATAAGTCTTCGAAGGTATCATTTATTATCATATCATATTATTCATATCCTATCATCATTAAATATACAAATAAATATCATATCATATATATGATATGAAATTAGATGATACATATATAGTAGATAATATATTAAATCATGTATTCTATGTTTCGTTTAAATTCGTAAGTTTCGTATTATCTTTATTTTAATATGCATGGATAATATATGATAATCTATGATAATCTTATTAAGATTAATATTAATAATAATGAACGAATATATATATGAAGAGCATATTCATCCACCAACAGTTTGACACCTTTTCATGAAGTCGACGATTCCAATTCCCCCACTCGCTCCAAGTCAGCTGATACGACACCCTTTCGCCAACATTCTATTACTTGATTGGGCCGAGGCCGTGACGCCTCACGTCCACGACGCCGAGGAGCCGTCGAACGCGCGCGAGTCGGATGGTCCAACACATATCCCGTCACCAAATGTAGCGCTTTTGGCTTTGTATTCCCGATTCCACCATTCGTGAAGAATCACTGAGGCACTATCACAAAGGAGGCGGAAAGGAGGCGGAAAGGAGGCGGAAAGGAGGCGGAAAGGAGGCGGAAATTTCCCAAGGAAGAGTAATTCAGAAAGCGTGTTTCTGTGTGATGGGTCCGAAGTACCCCGGACGGACAAGACCGCACGACCAGGAGCCTGAATGGCACTCTGGGTGTCCCGAGTCGTTAGAAACAGCCTGTGACGGCTCGTGTTCAAATAGGTTTCAAGCTCGCCGGCCCTTCGAGTCACTGATGACATATTTCCTTGAAGGAAAATTTGTGCTCTGGGTCATTCATTTGCTTCGTTCGCGGGAAGATGATCCATGCAGCGGCGCAAGTATATATAATTCGAATTTATTTTGTAACGTTTAGAAGACGACGAATGAAAGGAGAGACCATTTGACATAGGTCGTTTAGCTCAGTGGATAGAGCGTCAGCTTCCTAAGCTGACGGTCAAGGGTTCGACCCCCTTAACGATCACACATCGAATATATTTTTATTCAAATTTCCCACCTGAAAGAACAGATGTGTTGCCGTTGAGCAGCGCTCCAATCATCTGGATCGAGCAGGGAGACCTTGATGTTGAAATGTTGCCAAAGTTCGAATAAGTTGATTCCTTCAGCTGAGAGGTATATGATATACGATGGGTCTTGCAGCATGGCTTGGCGGCCTCCTTGTGTATTGCGGACCAGCCATCTGGTTCTTCATCGCACACATTAGAACTCGGCCACTACTCCTGTCACTACTTCTTTTGAGGTGAAAGTTTGATCCTTTGTGTTTGGGGCTTACTCCTTAACAATGTTGTTGCAGTTGTGCAGCTTGGATGATGACGACGTCGTGTGTTGTACTAGTAGTCACACGTGAGACAGCTTGAACTTGTCGCTGCTTTTATTGACTGTTGTCCAAATATACCAGGAGCCGTGCAACTCAATTCCGAAACAGCTTTCTTCACTGCCGTGCTCATATGCGCAGTATTTCACGAGTTCGCGTCGGCTGCATTGTTCGATTGCGTGAGGAGAACGTGAGATCCAACTTTTGAATATTATATCGTGGAAATCTGAGATAGCTTGTCTCCAGCTTTTCAACCGGTTCTCACGGCCGATTGCATGAACAAAGAAATACAGAAACTTCCGGGGGCGAATACATGGCACTCAAACTAGGTGTGTTAATATTTCTTATTCTGAAATCATATTTTAACTTTACTGATTCTTGAATACAAGCTCTTGGTTTTGGCCAAGGAGCTGCTCGATGTCTTTTGATACCGAATACCATCGCGTCCCCACATGCCGGTCCATCTAGCTATTATGCCGATTTATGTCAGAACATTCCGTTCTACCCGACTACAGGTGAGATACCAAGATCTCAGAATACAACAATTTATATATTATACTGATCCGCGTGCTGTCGTCCTCCTCTCTGCCAGCACTGATAACAATTATTCTCGCACTGCTCCAAACTGCTCACGCACATTTGTTCCCATGTGCAATCAAGAGCCTTCCTACTTCACTCAGGCTGCTTGCTTTCTCATTATCAACTCTCCTAAATCTTCTCACCATTGGTCCGTGTGCTTTTGCTCGTCGGGGACATCATCCTTAGCGATTTTTTTTTCTTTCACAGCGTGCTTATTTTACGGCGGTTGTTCTTTGGTCCTTTCATTCTTATCACTCATTATTATAGTGACGTTCTGGTGGATTTTGAGATTGGATGGTGGCGAGTTTGTTTTTTGTCGGCGATGACAAAAAAATAGAGGAGTAAACCCTTAGAACCTTTAGAACCATGGTTCTTAGAAAAAATGTACCGGAATCGCAAAAATACATCACTAATCAGCGGGACGTGAGGTCCGTAAATACACTTTCACAGGCACTCTAGCCCGTATCTAAGTAATATTTCCTGAAATGTTTGCGTGGCCTTTGTATTTGTAACCTTCGAAAGAAAAACATGGTGCAGGCGACAATACCTCTGTAGCTTGGTGAGCATCACCCCTATTACAATTCACGGTATTTAGCCCACAAGTAAGAATATTGATGTCGGTCTCTTCTTACCGCCTTTGGATGCTGTATTTCCCTGCAAATTAGTATGTTGTTCAGCGAGCTCAATATATCGATTTATATATCTATATGTAATATCTGCCATCTCACCCGGTACTGAAAGGTTAACAATTGTCGACCCGAGTCCACCTTTTAAATTGAATTGAACATGAAACGATTGGAAAGTGCGAAGAGGCTGATGCCACTCACTCGAAGGTATTTCGCCGCCGTCAAAAATCAAGGAACACTGCAACTTAGGAAGATGAGAAGAGAAAACGCTGCCACTTTGATGTTCACACTCACATCGTCCCATATCTCCAAGAACTCGTCCACGTTCAGTGTACTTGGATCACCGCTCTGGTTGGCAGATGTCAGTGCGAGTGCATGCCCATACTGCCTTGCTACTGCCTAGATATATAAGGGCACATCAAGAAAAAATTGAATTGCCTTCGAAGAGACAAAATACTCCACACCCGCGCGAAGCACGCACTTGGCACTCTGACGCCCGAGGTGTAGGATCATCAACAAAAAAATTGAGCTGATGAACACGAATAGCGAATTCTAGAATGAAAAGTTCCTCCGATACCAGGAGTCTCCGACCCGGGTTTATGCCACTCTGTTGAAATGAAGGAGGCCAGGATGCTCGTGAGTTATCGAGCTTCGCCAAAAATGAAGTGAACGCACCGGCATATCTGCGCCAGACTTCGACCATGAAATTACTGTGACTGGGCCAGGGAGCAGTTCCTATGCTTATGATGCATCAGAGGCAAGATAGCCGATCGGATAAGTTTCTTACCTCAAGGAGCCCCTGAGCAAGGTGATCAGTTTCCAAATAATTTCCAACGTCCTAACGGAATTTTAACGCCTTAATAAACCAAGCTCCTAAATGAAAAGTAAAACGCGCCTCGGCATCGCCTACACAGATTGCAAGAGGCACGACCTCCGAACGCCGCTTTGTAGCATACAAAGCCTGAAAAGTCATAACGTTGCACGCTTCAATCCTTGCAAAGCGGGCCAGAACGAATTTCACTAACCCTTACACCCGTCTCGGAGCGAAACCCTGCCGCGAGCCCATACAGCGTGTCCTACAAAACGACTCCGAAAAGTACAGAGCGCGAGGCTCAACTACAAGGCGGTCCAAACCGTACTGTGGGGAGAGCGATAATCTTTCCACTACGCAGAGCTTCAACTGCCTTCACGAGCCGGAAAGGGATTAGATTACATAAGCTGGTACCCTGTGTTTTCGCACCTCGGCAACGCGGTGCGTTGTTGCGGGAACAACTCGCCCGTGATACGAACGCAGCATTGCGAGGGCGGAGGGGCGCATTTTTAAATACTCTCCCAAAACAGCGAAGTGGCACTCTTTTATTGCCTGCTGTCCCTCACACCTTTATGAGGAACTGGAAATTTGGACTTCTGAAAATGTTTTGTGTTTAAGGTCCGTTTAAGTGTTACCTTCGAAAGTACAAGTAATTACCAATCCTCTCTAACTTTTACGAGGTATTATTAAATACCTTCGAATGAAGGTATCTATATACCTCGCTCGCTCGTAACACTAGCTAGCTAGCTTCTTATTATTACTCGTAACGATAAGATCTTAAATACAAAGAGTTTTACAGCGTAACAATTACGAACACTTGCGGTTTCGTGATAAATACGAAGGTAATAAATAAAGACATCGATCAATATTATTAATAAGATCTTATTTAATATATTATGATCTTATAATTAAGATCTTATGTATATATGATCTTATAATCTTATTAATTAAATATGATCTTATAATCTTATTAATTAATAATTTTAATTCCTTCGTTCGAATTACATCGAATTACTACCTTCTAAGGTTATCTGCATGTGTTACAATCTATACGAAGGAACAATTTTTATTTTTATTTTGGCCCCGGAGGCGGGGATTAGGCAGAGGGAGTGGCAGACGAGCTGCTTCGCGGCTGTTTAAACTCTAAACCCTGAAAACCCAGACCCAACCTCCAAAAGACACGGCGCGGACCCTAAAGATACAGCGCGGCGCTTGGTAATCGCGCGCCAGCGGCTACATGAGCGCGCATCTTGCTCAAGTAAAAAACGCTCCTATCAAATAGACAGTTTCCACTTTCAAAGCGCTACTATCAAAACCAATCCCTGTCGCCGTCCCTGTCACCCCTGCGCGTGGTCACCCAAGCCACATATTATCCACCGCTCGGTGGTACAAGTACAAGGAAGTATACGAAAAAATCAAAAAAGAAAAATGAAAATAACTTTGGGGAGACATCGACGAGTCCCTGTAGGTCTTACTCCTCGAAGGTGAGTCTCAGCACACAGCCCTTGATCTCAGTTAAAACTCTGTTTACGACGGAGGTACATCGCTCCTCTGCTTAGGAAAGTATCAAGAACTGCTGAGGAGTAGCACTAATTATACTATGCTTATCGTCATAGAGCACAGTTGTCGGTAGGAGGTTACCCTACCCTACCAAAGAACAGGCACCACATTTCAAGGACAGGTATGCGGCCGCGTGTGTAGGGTATTTCAGCCACGAGGAAAGATCCGCACTACTCTGACGGCCATGCCTCCTTCTGGGAAAATAACCGGAAGCAAGAACCCCACGAGGAGCTACCCGATTGATGATTCTCTCAAATTGTGTTCGAATGCGATGGTTAGCGGACATGTTGTGCACGTGCACGTATTCGATCTTTTCCGAGCTATGAGCGCTCTTGTCATACTTGACCCAAAGCAGGATTCGGGAACTGCTCTGAGGAGCACGATCCCAAGGGAAAGAAAGCCGACAATGGTTCGTGCACCGCTGCATCTAAATGACTCTGAAGCCGCATATGTGTTTGACTCACTGTTGGCTTGTGAGGCCACCTGGCACAGGGGCCAAGCACTTGCCTCGACGGTTTATACATGCCAATATATGCACGATCGCATTCGACTTCATCCGAAGCTGTCACCAGTGTTGGGTGCATATTTTAACGCTGTACATATCAGTTTGGCTACTATACGAAGCGTAGTCTCAGAGGCGGGCGTCGGTGATGAAGAAGATTTCTATTCATCATCAAGCACGGGGCAATTTGGACTTAGGATGCCAGAAGCCGATACCGAAACAGAAAAAGGAACAATTGAACGGCTGAAAGCTGCTGAAAAGGGGATTCAAGGGGGTGGTGACTCTTCGCATCTGCTTTCACGGATCAGGTTTAGATTGTGTTTACAAGCAGCGATGGGATATCTTTCCAATGAGCCGAGCGCACGCCATGCGGATCATGCCCGTCATAACCTTGACAAGGCTGCACACCATCTAGAGGAGATTAGAACATCGGTAGATTCATATTCGCACATAACTTCATGCATCCAGAATGCTTCTCACTGGGATCACCTGGACTGGGAACCGGATGGGCTTGGATTCAATAGCAAGATATATGCATCATACACTGGACCACCTCAGACTGCTTGTCTTCTTTCAAGAAAATGCAGCATTGACCACTTTTCAAGACTCGTCGTGGACATGCGAAGGGTATGCGATATCGTTTCACTGTGTGGGAAGAGGGATGGGGCTAAAGAACTTCTCCACTTGCTCAGCTGGATTTCTAACTCTGATTCTGGGATCATACCTCGAGCATTTGCTGCTCTATTTGTGTACAGAGATGATATTTTACTTAGGACGCGCATTTGGAAAGCCGCCCTCCCCTCGATGTGGATCTGCAACACAATTCATGAACATTGTTTGCCTTGGCCGCATCCCTGTCACCGTCACCATGGATCAGAGGAGCTCTTTAAAAATCAAAGCAAGATTTGTCAACAGAACTGCACATCAAGCGCCATAAACGATGGCAATGATGATGAAACCTTCATGGGAGATGCGCATAACGGTTTGGAACGCACAAATGACAACTTTTCAGGTAACAGTCTACATGAATTTCGGCTGGCGGGCGCTCGAGATGTAAAACTTCTCATTCGAACACACTTCTCTAGTAGATGTCGACATCATCGTAGGCTTAGACATCTGCACAAAGAATGGACTTATCACGACAGCATTGCTGGTGGTGCGGAAACTTACCAGCGCAACAATTCGCATCGTTTGCTTGCTAGAACGGCGTGTCCACAAACTCTTGCTTTCTCCAACAGGTCAGTGTGTCCTTGCATCTCAAGGACCCAATCTATATTGATACATGTACAAATATCACAACTCATCATGGGATTTGATTTGCATTTATATCTACCTCACGAATTGGTGATGATATATTGGTACAAAGACTATCTTCTTACCGTACAAGCTGGCATTCTAGCTGCAGAGCAGAGTACTGATCAAACCTGGGTGACTGAGGATGCCACAAGAGAGCGTCAACGAGCGACGCATTTTTTGGGAAATGTGATAAGTGATATTTGTGCTGAACATGATGTCGGCAGAATAGCAACTGCAAGGGCAGAGGCGGAGTCTGGGTTCACTACCCTCAAGAGTATGATTTGTCAAGGATTACTTCGGATGCTAGTCGCCCTTGATGCGTCTGGGAGAGTTCACAAACCTGTGCCAAATGAGTTCACTGATGATGAACAGCATTTTTGGCTGCGGTTTGGCCAATTTCACAGCAGCTCCAAGCCAGTTCCAATGAGATGGTTTCGTTTTTCAAAGTGCATTGTACATTATGCGGACCAGCCGATCGCGAAGCTCTTCGAATCAGCTTTGGGCAGTTTTTCTCAAGCACGACATAAGGTCAAAGAGCTCATGGAACGTCACCATGCAATAACGCCAGCGCAGTCAGCAGATTTACAAGTGCTCGACAGGATCGTTGCTGCAAATATGATGGCTATACGATTGATGAACGTATCAGGAATCACAGTCGTCTTTGATTACAAACAGCATGACGTGTTTGTCACCATGTTGGTCAACAAAAAGTCGAAATGCAAAATTGCGTCGAGCTGAATCTCGTAGCACTCTCGCCTGGTTTTATACCTGGACACATATTTTTCCAACCCCGTCGAAGTTCAGTTTTGCTGCTAGCTCAAATCCACTTTCAGTCTGTCTTGTCCGAAATAATTTAGTTTGACACAAAATGATACGAGCTAATATTGCGCTTTATCCTAATAGCACTTGTGGATATCAAACAGATACCCGAATTTATTTTCATTTCATAACATTTTCAGCTCAAGGGCTTTTCCTTACATATGGTATTGTGGTGCAAACATGAGAATGCGTCAATTCATAAAAGAGAGTTTTTTAGTGACGCCTCCAACATGTTCTTTGCCCTCGCGGCGGCATCCGTATCTATTCCGAATCCACGAGCTACATGTTTTTTCCCTTCGCACTCACCGAATCTGGATAATAATGCTCGCACCGCATCAGCTGTTGCAACGTTTCTTCCAGCCCCATCACCCATAGCTGTGGCTGCACCAATAGTAGTAGCCAGAGTAAGTGTCTCTTCCAGCATATTGTGGATTGTCTCATCGGACACGTCCTGGAGACCCTTATCGCCTTTAGCTTGGCGCCTTGCTCGATCGAAATTTAGATAGCCTAAAACAATAGCTGCAGCCGCACTATCCCCACAACCAACGGTATCTCTCACGGGTACAACAGGCGACCCAACCCTGACTTCGTAGCCATCTTTGGTGAAGATGACAGCCCCAACAGGCCCACATTTTATTACGACCCATTCGGCACCACAGCTAGGACTTTCCAACAGCGCCCTAGCAACAAACTTAGCTTTGCTAGACTTTGTCATCAACTTAGCTTTGTCATCAGAGTTGTCACCAAAGTGGTCTTGACGTTCTTGACGTAGATACACATTCACAAGAACGGTAGCTTCGTCCAAGGTTGCAAGTAGAACATTTGTTTTTGCCAGGATATTTCTAAGTGCTTCTCCTCGTTCAGAGTCTTTCAAAAACGTGTTTGCTCGGGGCCCAGGGTCAAAGAAAACTGCTGTACTATTCTCCTTTGCTGAGTTCAACGCTGCTCGCACTGCTGCGTCCTCAAGCTCGTCGAAAATGAATCCATTGAAGAAGATCGATGAAGAGTTTGAAATAGCTCGCGATACAGCGGGATCCATCTCAGTGTTACCGCCGAGTAATGGCCAAGGGCCGAGATCATATCGAGAGCAAAAAGCGTGCTTCCCAGCACCGTCTGTGAGTACGAAACATAGCAGGGTTCGCTGAGACTCAGAACCGGCGCGAGTTGGATTGTCGTACGAGATCAAAGGATGAAACGTAATATTCTCCTCTGCAAGAACCTTTGTCAAAAATGCACCATACTTGTCATGGCCAACGTGCCCTACACAAGCACACCGCAGTCCGATTCTGGAAGCTGCTATGAGAAAATTGCAGTTACCACCAACCTCCCATGACTCTTGACACGGAGCGTTGGCTACAAAGTCAGCGAGGGATGATCTGGTCTTGAGAGCGTTCACAACAGGGACAGGTGCTGGAGGTAGTAGGATGTCAACACACGTGTTGCCAAATGCAACAACGTCTACGACAGAAAATACAGCATTGTTGCTTCCTGTGAAAACTGGCCCAGGTCGGTGGAGACAAGTAGTCAGAGGCGTTATTAGGGACGAGGTGAAAGATCATATATCCTAAATCCTAACTCCTGTTCGTGTATGCTAATCCCGCATAAGTGTTGCCTTGCACGACGCACCTGGAGAGGTGGAGTCAGCCTGGGAGTCCGCACCTGCAACTCTCTGCCGTGTGCGATGACACGTTGGGCGACACAGTCTTGGCGCAGGCGTACATCGTCGCAACTGCACGGGCAATAAAGCGTACGCGGAATCCTTTCCAGAGATTGCCTGCATTGAGCCACCCGCTGCAACACTGCGGAGTTAAGATTTCTACGCGTACGACAGTCCTGAGAAGCTCTTAAGTGTTTCTATATTAACGATACCAGGTGAGTGTGTCATTTTGGTCACGTCATCATTAATACTAATAAGATCGGATATGCCAAATAATAAAATTGACGTGGAATTGTAATTGTAATTTTATACGAAGGTACCTTCGAAGGTATAATTTAATTTGGGACAAGTCAGTTCACTGACGAAGTCACATTTAGCAACACATTCCACCCGGTGATCATTTGAAAATGTAACGCTTTATACGCCTTCTGATTCGTCGAGAGCTCGATCATCTTCAAAAGTCGTAGACTAGATCACCGTTCGGTCGGTGAGTGATACGTTTTCTCTGGCTAACAACTATGTGCGACGCCTTTTCGTTCTTCGGACGCCGGCTGTTCAGCGGGACGGCCTTGCCATTGCGCTAGGCGTGCACGTAGTCGTCGTCCGGACATGTACGCCACCCTTGAACAAAGAGGCGCCGGCAAGCCGTCTTTTGAAGACGCGGCAGTGGACGGTCGAAGTTTACCGATGTATCGGTGAAAGTTCGGCTTCAAACCTAAAATGTAGCCTTTCTTTCACCACAGCTTCATCGATCAAAACCGAAGCTCCATCGATCAACTTTGGACGGCAACTGTTCAGCGGGACGTCCGTATCGTTGCGCTTGACGTGCACGTAGTCGTCATTTACGCACGCACGCCACTTCTGAAGTAAGAAACGGCAATAACGCGTCTTCCGAAGAGGCGGTGGTACACGTCGAAGTTGACCGATGTATCG
>MDSX01085598.1_pt1 | contig 10315 bp, 5 predicted proteins | sample 811141 | NCBI WGS metagenome assembly MDSX01 (sample SAMN05326642, study PRJNA326480) | marine metagenome | isolation source: seawater | place: Atlantic Ocean: South East | collected 2010
AATGGTGCACAGGGACGTCGAGGCCGCGACGCCTCTGCTGGGCGGGGACGATACCCGCCCGCGGTCCCGCGGGTCCTCGCGACCCGTGGTGATCGCGTTAGGGTCCCTCGCGTTCGCCGCGCTCATCGGGCTTGGCGTGTACACCCACAACGCGGGCCCTCTGCCCGGCCTCGATCTGCTGAAGAACAAGGAGAAGGTGACGCCCAAGATGTACGCGCTGATGGGGGAGTCGCAGGGTTTGCCCCAGCAGCTCAGGTCGCTGCAGTGTTACGCCAAGATGGCGAGGGAGACCGGCTCGGAGCTGGTGGTGGGTCCCGTCAAGACCAGGGCGGTGAGCGGCGGCGAGGACGAGTACGTCTCCTTCGACGCAATCGTCAAGCCCGAGCCCGGGACGTGGCGCGCCATGACCAAGGACGACCGCGCCGCGTTCCTCACCCACAACCTCGACCGCGGATGCACCACCGCGCTGTGCGATCAGGACACCATCGGAACCACCTTCGTCTCCCCCGGTGACGAGACCGTGCGCTCGGACCCCTTCACCTCGGCGAAGGACTACCAGTCGGTGGTTGACATAATCAAGGAGAGAGGCGGGAAGCCTTCGTGCGTGGCCTCCGCCGTGTTCGCCGAATGCGAAGAGGCGGGCACCGAGCTCGACTTCCAGGCTTCGAAGCACATAGACCTTCTGTCCAGCGAGGTGCGCAAGTTTTTGTTCGGCGCGTCGGACAGGAACTTCCGGGTAGTGCACGCGAGGTCCAACGCGGCGACGATGGGAATGCCGGTTTTCAAGTCGTTCACCGCGAACCAGGCGTCCATCAACATCGACCCGTTCGTCCACATGTGCCGCGAGTCCAAGTCGGGTCACGGGCTACCCACGTACGTCGCCACGGACGACATGAGCGCCAACACGCAGATGAAGCTGCAGAGCGTCGGGTGCAAGACGATCCACTCCATCCTCGGATCGCAGAAGCTGGAGGAATGGGAGATGTCGGCGCTCGACCAGTTCATGATGGCCGACGCCACCGAGCACTACTCCATGCGGTGCACCACCATGGACATCATCGCCAGCTCATCGAGGCGCATCCGTCAGAAAATGCCGTCGAAGTGGTTCCTCAACAACGCGCAGAAGTTCCACGAGATTGCGGACGGAACCAACATGGACCAGTGCGAGGCTGGCGTCAAGATCGCCGAGGAGATTGAGGAGGCGAGCCAGCCCAAGGGCGAAGGTAAAAAGTTCGCTAAGGCGGCGGAGGCGAAAGCCAGGGCGCGTCAGACGGCGGAGGATCGTGCCGCGGTGGCTGCCGCGGGTGGGGACGGGGTTGAGATTCAGGGCCTGAACGACGCCGACGGCGGCGACGCGTTTGCCATCGCCTCGTTCCTGGCCAACGAGCAGCAGAAGGACGACCCCATCGAGAAGTTCCTCCGGGAGGTTGGAAGGGGGACCGCGCAGGGGAGGTGATCGTTGTGTCCTAATACGCCGCGCGTGTAATTCATTTCTAAGCTAGTCGTGCAAACGTCGCCGCTCCCTAAGTACTCGTGTGCCCTCATCGTCAGTCGAAGATCATGTCCTCGTCGATTTCGCCCGGGACCCTGACGAACAAGCCCACCGCGTCCGGTCCGTTCACCGTCTGCCTATCGTACCTGAACACTAGCTCCATGTGCCCGCGGTTGGACGCCACGCCTATCATCGCGTTGCTCGGGTTGGTGTGCACGCCCTGCAGACCCTTCCACAGCTGTTTGGTGTTCACCGCAACCAACGCCGCCGACCCGCTCGCGCACGCCTCCGCCAGGCGCTCCGCCGCGCCCGCCGGGTTGAGGTCCTCGTCGTCCACTCCCCCCCGTACGTACTGGTCCTCGGCGTTTGGGAGCACGGTCAGTCCCCTGTACTCCGTCCCGAGGGTCACGCTCCCGCCCTTGGCGGTGGCGAGGTGGAGCGACCCGGCCTTTGTGGTGGCGAGCTCCGTCCGTGGGCCGACCGCCTTGAATCTCTCCGCCGCCTGGTGGGCACCCTCCGTCGCGTGCCTGTCCAGGTTGAGCCAGTAAGGCACGTTCACGACGTTCGCCTGCACGATACGCTCCAGATCCGACAGCTCGCGGCTGTTCAGCGGCCCTCCCAGCGGCACATCCTGCGCGATATCGACGAGGCCGGTGCTGGCAAAGTTCAGGAACGGCAGCGAGAGCCCTTCGCGGACGACGCGCTTGATGAGCTTCACCTCGATGTGCGTCGCCTCGCTCCCTACGAGCCCCCTCAGCACGCGGTACAGAGTCGCCGTTTCCAGCTTGACCGCGATCTTATCCTCGTTGTTGCTCGCGATCTTGTACTCGTCGAACGCCTCCTTGACGAGCAGATCCGCGTGGAGCTCCAGACCGCCCGAATCGGCGGCACCCTGCACGAGATGCAGCGTCTCCGGGGTGAACAGCACCGAGAGCTCCTTGCCCATCTTGTCGAAGATGGGCACGAAGCGCTCCAGCCAGGTCACCCCCATCGAGCTGAGCGTGCATTTGAACTTCATCCTTCCAAAGTCCTCCCCTCCGGAGCTGAAGGCGCGTGCCCCGAACACTGGCGGACTGCTCTTCTGACTGTGTGGGGTGCCTAGCTAGCCCGCCAAAACTGAGTTTTGAATTCTTCACAGTCGACGGGCGGAAAGGGCGCCCTTCTCATTCTTTGGGGCGCATAGGAACGCCATGGATCGGAGTGGGGGTGTCGTCGCGGATGTACCATCGACGTCCGGGGCGGGTGCTGGATCCCTAGGGGCGGGTTCCGGATCCCTAGGGGGAGAGCGGGAGATCAGGGCGAAGGTTGAAAACTGCAAGGTGAAGATCAACACCTGGGAGACGGACTTCGCGAAGGCGCACGGCAGGAAGCCCACGGGAGATGAGGTGAGGGCCGACAAGCAAGTGTACGCCATGTATCGGGAGTATCGGGCCCTCAAGGCTGACCTGGAGAAGGAGAACGCGGCGCAAACGCGAGGAGGGGCGAAGCCTTCCGCGCCAGAATCGCGGGTGCCAACAACGTCGGCTCCGCCCCTCAGGGACGTCGGGTCGAACGCCCCGAGGCCGTCGGCGCGCCGTCCCGCCGCCGATAGCAGCGACGACGAGGATGACGATGAGTGTGTGGAAGCGACGCCCGTGAAAAAGGCCGCGATCCGCTCCCGCCCCACGCAGTCGCAACCCGGACCTCCGGAGGCTCGGGCTGGTGCCCCTTCGCTCCCGGCTGCAGCCGCGATGCCGCCGTCAACCTCGGCAATCGCAAAGCCCGAGGCCAAGCTCCCGCCCCGCGTCGCGTCCAAGCCGGTGGGCGGGACGGCATCTTCGGGTCCCTCGCTCGCACGCGCGGGCTCCGGGATGCACAAATCGGGACCGGCGATGGGAGGCTTCGCCCGCATGGCGGATCGGCGCAAAGCCGCGGCTGAGTCGTCGTCGTTTGAACCGCTGCTGTGCGACGGGCGCGGCGTGCTCGGATCGGAGGTGGTGACCAAGGCGGGAGGCGGGGGTACGAAGAGGGCGCCGGAGATGACCCTGTCTTCGTTCCTGGAGGATGACGGTAAGGAGAAGAAGAAGGCGCCCGTCGTCATGCCCGAGCCGCCCAAGGAGAAGCAGAAGGCGCCTCCCATGCCCGTTTACGACGTGAAACCCAAGACCAAGGCGCCCGAGCGTTCGATCGGTGAACCCGACGAGGACGAGATGTTGGCGATGATGGAGGCTGAGGAGCGCGGCACGCACCCGTCGATGCCCGCTGATGATGACGGGGAGGACTTGACAGCCGCCGAGGAGAGAGCCGCCGCCCGAGCCGCAAAGAAACGGGAGGAGGCTGTGGCCAAGAGGAACGTGCGGATGGCGGCGGAGAAGAGAAAGAACGAGGAAAAATCCGACGACGGCGATGGAGACTACAGCATGAGCGACTCGGAGGAGTTCGCGATCGCCGTGGCCAAGCCCAAAAGGCGGCGCGCTGCCGCTCCAGCAAAGCCCAAGCCCGCAAAGCCCGCCGCCGCAAAGCCCGTTGAGGCCGCCGACGCACCCGCGGCTGAGCCGGCGAAACAGATGTCCGCCCGAGAGAGAGCGGAGGCTCACAGCGCCGCGAGGAACGCGGCGTACGAGGCTGAGCTCGCGAAGAAGGAGAAGAAGCGCACCGCGAGTCGCGTCAAGCCCCTCGAGTCTGCCGACTGGCGCGGCGCCGGTGACGAGGCCCCCGAGGCTCCGGTTCCCGAGAGGAAGCCCGCCAAGAGGAGCAAGAACGCCCACGGCAACTTCGTCAAGATGAAGCTGAACAAGAGGAACACGTACAAGAGCAAGATCAAGAATGGTGCCAAGAAGACGGGCAAGAATTCACGGTACAGCAACTGGAATAGCAAGGAGAGGCAACGGAAGGCGGTGCCGGAGCCCACCGAGGACGGCCAGTCCGTGTGGCAGCAGGGCGACTGGGCTGATCGGAACGCGGCGAAGAAGGTGACCGAGGAGGACAAAAACAAGGCGATGGAGGAGGCGAAGGCGGAGCATCTCAACCAGGCGGCCGGCATGAAGCAGTCCGCGGCTGCCATCGCCGCGGCTGAGGCGCGAGAGAAGCTCGAAAAGCCGAGCCCCGAGCTCGACGCGGCGTGCGCCGCCGCGCGCGCGAACCCGACGGAGGAGGCGCTCGTGGACATCCTTCGACGGGTGTTTGGCCACTCGGACTTCCGGTCCGGTCAGCTCGAGGTGATCCAGCGGGTGCTTCGAGGCGGGTCCACGCTGGCTCTCCTGCCCACCGGCGCGGGTAAGTCGCTGACTTATCAGCACCCCGCGATGCTCCTTCCCGGTCTCACCCTGGTGGTGTCGCCGCTGCTGGCGCTCATGACCGATCAGCTCCGCGGCTTACCCCCGGCGTTGCCCGGTGCCGCGCTTCGCAGCGATCAGAGCCCCGCGCAGCTGTTCGGCACCCTGGACGAGTTACGAGCCGGGCGCCTCAAGGTGCTCTTCGTGTCCCCGGAGAGGCTGCTCAACGAGAGGTTTCTGTCCGACCTGCGGTGTGTGCCCGGGGGCGTGTCACTGGCGGTCGTGGACGAGGCTCACTGCGTGTCCGAGTGGTCCCACAACTTCCGTCCGGCGTACCACCGCCTGGGACGCATCTTGCGATCCAGGCTTCAGCTTCACGGTCCCGTGCTGGCCCTCTCCGCCACCGCGACTGAGCGCACCGAGCGCCATCTCAGGTCTCAGCTGTGCATCCCGAAGGACGGAGCGTATCGCAACGACACGATCAGGCCTAACCTGACCCTCGCCGCCATGCGCGTCCCGGGCAACTCCAGGGACCCCACGCTGCGGTACATGCTGACGAAGGAGCCGGGGTACAGCGAAGGGTCGGTCATCGTGTACACCGCGTTTCAGAACCAGGCGGAGACGGTGGCTTCGTACCTGCAGACCAAGGGCGTGGTCGCCAAGGCTTACCACGCGGGGCAGCAACCGAAGGATCGCGCCAGGACCCAGGCGCAGTTCTTCGGCGGCAGCGTGCGGGTGGTCGTCGCGACGGTCGCCTTTGGCATGGGCCTCGACAAGCCCGACATCCGCGCCGTGGTCAACTACAGCCTCCCGAGGTCACCCGAGGCGTACATCCAGCAGGCGGGACGCGCCGGTAGGGACGGACAGCCGGCGCGGTGCGTGTCGTTCATCGACCCCAAGGACTTCACCAGGCTACGATCGCTGTCCTTCAGCGACGGCGTGGACAGGATCACGGTGCTCAAGCTCCTCGAGAAGGTGTTCCTGGGCAAGCAGAAGGACGCAGTCGCCGAGGGCCGACAGACCGTGGGCGCCCTGATCGTGCAGAAGCTCGAACGTGAGTTGGACATGCGCGGTGAGGTGATTGAGACGGTGTTGTCCTGCCTGGAGCTCTGGGACGACGCGGAGATTGCGCGACGATGCGCGGCGACGGCGAGTGAGGACGGGACCGGGGACGTCGAGGCTCAGGAGGAGGACCCTAACGACGACGGCCAGGGGCACCTCATCAGGGTTCTGCCGGACATGCGCGCCACGTGCGAGCTCAGGTTCCACGGTAAGACGCCCGAGCAGCTGGCGACGCAGTGCCCGCTCGTCGCCGCCGTGCTGCAGATCGGCGGCAAGCCCAAGTCTGGAGCGTACAGGTTCTCCGTGGCGGAGGCTGCGCGTCAGATGGACGACGGCTTGGAGGAGGTCAGCGCGCAGTTGCAGGCTCTCAGCGCCAACGGAGAGGCTGCGTACGAGCTCACGGACCGCGCCGTCGGGTACGAGATCCTCCATCCCCCGCCCGACCTCCGCCAGCTCGCGGCCGCCCTCGCGGACCACCTCATCAAGGTGGAGGCGTCCTCGGTTGAGAAGCTGGACACGGTTTACGGGGCGCTGATCGCCGCGGCGGACTGCGAGGACGACGAGTCCCAGGGTGCGACGCTGAGGACAAGCCTCGAGGCGTACCTCGGCGGCGACGGGACGTTCCACGTGCCCGACCTGACCGACGTCGTGTCCAAGGAGGAGCCTAAGAGGCTGCGCGACGACGTCCGGGAGTTGCTCACCACCCGAAGCGGCGGCAAGGCGGGCGGCGCGGGGGCGATGTCCGCTCGAGCGGTGGCGAGGGTGTTGCACGGTCTCGGGTCGCCGGCTTATCCGGCTCAGGAGTGGAGAAGGAACGATATCGGGAAACGCATGTGGGAGAAATACGTGGGGACGGACTTCAACCTTCTGGTGAAGGTGGCGTCCGAGGAGCTTTTCGCCATGAGAGGCATCCCTTCAAAAAAGGGGACAAAATAGTCATAGCAGGTTGGCTAATACAAGAGCCTAACTATCCTTCTTCGCCGCCGCCTCTTCCTTCTTTGGTTCCTCTGGGACGGAACTGAACCCGAAGAAACCGGTGACCGCCGAGGTGGTCTTGTTCAGTCCATCCGCGACCGCCTCGCCCGTATCCGACAGCCCCTTCCCGATGGCCTGCCCGGTGTCTGCGATCCCTTGGCCGATGGCGCCCACTCCCCCGACGATCATGTTCCCACCCTCAGCCACGCCGCCGACCACCGAGCCGCCGATGGATAGCAGCCCCTCCCCGACCGCCGAGATATCCTTCGTGAGCGAGTCCAGAATCTCCTGCTGAAAGTCCTTGATGATCTCGTTGAGCAGGCCAGCGGCGCACTCCCTGGCCAGCATGCCAACCTTGCCCGTGAACTTCTCCAGCTGCCAAGACTTGAACTTGAACGCTTTGTCGCTCACGGCCAGGATGTTGATGTTCCACTCCGTGAACGTCAAATGTTCCACGCTCAGTACCAACTTTCGCTTCTTCCGTTTCTCCGCCTCCGTCTCCTCCGGGGGCTTCTGGTTCACCCGCTCCAACAGCGTGATCAGCGCGTTTAATTTATTGGTGACATCCGCACCCGCCGACTGGATGCCGGTGCTGATGTTGCCGGGGAGCGCCGCCGCCTGCGCCGTGACCTCCTTGAGCTGCTTATCGATCTCCGCCTGAGCGGAACTGAAGGTGTCGGTGACTGACGAGAAGAATGACGTTTCCTTCACCTCGATGTTCTTCTCCTTGAGCACCGCGGCTGCCTCCTCGGCGAGCCTCTTCTCCTCCTGCGCCGCCACCAACGCCTCCTCCTCCCTGTTTATCTCATCCGCCAGCTGCGCCGCGGTCTGCCTGCGTATACCCTGGAAGTTACGTATCTTCTTCCCCTTCCCCGGGTCGAACACCTCGTCGATGTACACCACGGCTCCGTGCACCGCTATTTGCTCCACCTCGCCTAAGTTCCATCCTACGACAAAGTTACCACTGCCCCTTATACCCGCCAGGCTCAGCGGGTTACACCGCACCGTCACCCGTTCCATGGACACCAGGAACGGGGCGTTGAACGCGCCCGTGGGCGGGTTGCCCATCCTGAACCCCTCCACCGTCGCCGTCGCCGTCGTGGGCGTCGCGCCGGGTCGGACCCGGACGGCATCGATCTGGACGTCGCACGCCAGCTTCGCGCGCATCTTGGTCAACACCTTCTTCGTCACGAACGCGTCGAAGCGCGCCACGAGCTTGCCGTGGTTGTACTTCACCCACGCGGCGAGCAGGCACAGGACGGTGACCAGGACGGCGACGATGCGCAGCCACGGCAGGCCCGAGACGAACACGGCAACGCGCCCAGCGAAGTTGACACCGAGGAGGGGCACGAACGGTTCGTCGATGACGTGCACCTCGTCGGCGGCCGCGCGGAGGATCGCCGCCGCGCGATCGACCGAATCAGCCAGACCCTTTGGGTCGGCGTAGGACGACATGTGCGCTCCGCTCCCCTCTCAGCCTGCGCCGAGGCCTCTGCTCCAAATCCAAAAATTGGCGTCGAGGTGACTCTACAAAAGATCTTACACGGGCCTCGCGTCTCGTCAGTCCCGTGGCGGAGGGTTTTAGGGTTGTAACATGGAGGAGCTCCTGAACCAGCAAGATGACCTTCTGAAAGTTGGCGAGGATCTGTTGCGGCGGTCCAGCGATGCCATGAGGGAGGCGGTGGGTCCCGATGCGCTGCGCAAAGGTTACGAGGTGTGGATGGGTTTTTACCACGCCGTCGACTGGACCGCGTCGTGGATCCGATGCGTGCTGGCGATGGAGATCCTGACCCTCGTCGCCGCGCTGGCGCTGCGGAAGAGTGAGACGGCGCAGACGGTGCTGTTCGTGTGGTGCATGCTCGTGGCCTTCTCGGCGAGGACCTTGAACGAGTTGGGCGGGAGACACTGGCGTTCCTTCTCGAAGCAGGACTACTTCGATGAGAGTGGGTTCTTCATCAGCACGGTGCTGTCGACGCCGATGATGGTCACGCAGGTGGTGGTGCTCGTGAACTTCTTCCGGCTGATGGTGTCGATGATGATCAAGACGAAGCGCGCGCAGCTCAGGGCGAGGGCGAAGAAGGATCAGTAGGTAGTGTCGATGCGCTGAAAAACTTAGTTATAGCGTCAAGAAGCCAGGGGCTCCAGAGGCTCCCCGTCCCTGGCGAAGGTCGGCCATCCCTTCTCCCTCACGTCGTCGGGTAACGCGAGCCACGCCGACGCGATCGCCCCCGCGAGCGCCTCGTCGTGCCCACGATACGTCCCCCCCTCTACCCCGCCCGCCTGTTTAGCCGCCGCGTCGATGAAACGCTTCCCTTCGCGCCGCCACTTGAGGATGCTCTCGGCCCTGGCGAAAGGGTTCTGGCCCGACGGCGCGCTGCCCATATTCCCGCTCCGTCTGCGCGCCATGATCGCGATGTCCTCCCGCTTGCATCCCTTCATGGCGTATTCCAAGATGGCGAGTTGCGACCGTTTCACCCAATATATGCAATCCACCGGGCACATCTCCACCGCGATCTGCATCGTCTCTTCGTCGTCGTTCCACTGGCGCGTGCACCTCGCCCTACCCGCGTTCTGGTCCTCGACCATCTCGAACGTCCCACCCGCCCACGCCACGCACGCGCGGCAGCCGATGCACGCGGACTCGTCCACGAAGACGGCTTTGGTTTCGCCATCCGGCCCGAGCCACCGGCTCACCGGCTTGCCGTCGAACTGAGAACCGCCGTCGAAGGTTTTCCTCGCGCCCTCGACAGCCTTACGGTACGCGCCCCTCGTGGCGTCGTTGGACAGGGTGGCGTACGCCGAATTGAGTAGAACAGCGAGTGGCTCGGCGACTGCGCCCAAAACGTCTGGATGCGTAGTCTTCACCAGCCTCTTGAACGCAGCCTTCACATCCTTGTCGTCGCAGTCGCAGTCCAGCCCGAGGAGCTCGAAGAAATCGCACGGTGCAGCCTCGAGGAATCCGTCGTCGTCGCGAACCTCCCTGAAGTACTCCTCCGCCTCGGGGAGGAGCACGATGGCCGTGTCGTTTTCGTTGGCGTACCTTCGCCGATGTGACATCGTGGGCGCCCGCGTTGGAGCGGGGAGCACCCCTCGAAGCCGCGCGCGGGTCTCGCGGGTGATTGGCGTCGACGCGTGAGATCTCGCGGATATCGCCGCCACCGCGCTCATCCTCGCAATCAGGACGTGGGAGACTCCGGGGCACCGCCCCCACTGAGTGTGACAACGAGCCCCGACGAAAACCAAACAATATTTTCGAACCGTCTGTGGAAGCGGGCGAAATAAACGAGGCGTGACACGGTGGTGACCTGCAGTACACACGAATTTCCATAAACGCGGCTTTCCGCGTCAGCAGCGTTTATCCGCATAATATTTCGCGCGAAACTTTCGCCCAAAAGCAAGCCGTCGTCTATCCTCGCCCTAAACGGAAGACACGCCTCCAACCACCCACACGTCGGAGCACATCCCGACCTCGTGACCGAACAGCCGAAAAGAACCAAACCCCATCGGATCTGCGCTTCGAACCTCGCGAACC
>MDSX01037011.1_pt1 | contig 10314 bp, 9 predicted proteins | sample 811141 | NCBI WGS metagenome assembly MDSX01 (sample SAMN05326642, study PRJNA326480) | marine metagenome | isolation source: seawater | place: Atlantic Ocean: South East | collected 2010
AGGAAGAGAAACAGGAACAGGAGGTCAAAAATTAGCTGCTAATTATTTGTCAGATGCCTACCATCACTTGGGATTAAAAGGTCCCATAAAGTCTCAAGCAAATCCATATCTACAGCGAATACCTTTTCTTGAAGAAAAGACATCCTACGGAACGATCCGGAGTAAAAGTGTACAACTCGACAATGGTACAGACTTCCTTACTCAAGCCTATCCAAAGCCCTCCACAGCAACAGAAATGGTATTTGTCGGTCACGGAATGGAAACTGAAGAATACAATGATTATGAAAATATTGATGTAAAAGGAAAAGCTATATGTGCCATTTGGGGAGATCCTATGGACTCTAATGGGAAGAATATTGCTAATGCTCCTCAGGATAGTTTTTTAAATCTAAAAAACCTTGCAGCGAAAGGAATAACGGACCTTTTTATCACATTTACTAATCAGCAGCGATATGATGCTCAAATGACTTTTGCATCAAGAAGAAGTGAAAAATTTAAACCAATGTTCACTTTAGATGATTCAGATAAACTTGAACGACCGTATAATTTATATTTTATCTCGCCATCTAAAGCTGCACAACTTTTTGGCACTTCATCCGAAAATTTCTTCAATGACATTTCGATGAAATTAAATCAAAAAGAGACATTGGGTGGACTATACACAGCGTCAGATATAGAAATTGAAATAGAACGGCCGAGCAAAACTATTACCTCAGAAAATATAGTGGCAGTTTTACCTGGTAGAGACCTTAAAGATGAAGTAGTTATTATATCTTCTCATTACGACCATGTGGGCATCAATGATGGAAAGATCTATAATGGAGCTGATGATGATGGCTCAGGGTCGATGGGTGTTCTTGAGATTGCTGAGGCTTTCATCGCAGCAGCAAATGAAGGAAATGGACCTAGAAGAACAGTAGTATTTCTAAATGTGACAGGAGAAGAAAAAGGACTTTGGGGATCAGAGTATTATGCTGATGTTGATCCTATTTTTCCATTGTCAAATACAGTTGCCAATCTCAATATCGATATGATAGGCAGAAATGGTAGTGAAAGAAAAGATGATAATGATTATATCTACATCATTGGTTCTGACATGTTGAGCACAGAATTACATGGAGTACATGAGAAAGTATCAAGCACACATTTTGGAGATATGGATATGGATTATCTATATAATGGAAAAACACATCCAGATCGATTCTACTACCGTTCTGATCATTACAACTTCGCTAAGCATAATATCCCTGTTATCTTCTATTTTAATGGTACCCACGAGGACTATCACAAACACACGGATACACCTGATAAAATAGACTACCCTCAATACGCGAAAAGAACACAACTCATATTCGCTACAGCATGGCAAGTTGCTAATATGGACAATAGGCCAGTAGTAGATGTGTTAGACTAGATATATATGATAAATACTCCTTTTACACTTCCCTGTGGTGTTACACTGGGTAATCGAATAGCAAAAGCAGCCCTCACTGAACGTCAGGCAAAAGCTAATCACCTCCCAAATAAGCGTCATTTTGATCTATATGATCATTGGGCAAAAAATGGAGCTGGAATGATGCTTAGTGGCAACATCCTTGTAGATAAGAGATATTTAGAATCTACAGGTAATGTTGTAGTCGAGGACAAAACTGATATCACTCCTTTCAAAAAATGGGCTGAAGGCGTGTTGAATCATGGCAATCACTTTTGGGCTCAACTCAGTCATGCCGGAAGACAAGCAACTTTATTTTCTACTAGAAAACCAGTATCAGCCTCTGATGTAAAGCTTAATAAGATGGGCCTTTTTGGAAAACCTAAAGCGCTATCCGAGAGTGGTATAGAAGACGTGATCAAAAGATTTATTCATGGGGCTGTGTTTTGTAAAAAGGCTGGTTTCTCAGGGATTCAATTTCACGCTGCGCATGGATATCTAATCAGTCAGTTCTTATCTCCCAAAACGAATAAGAGAGAAGACAAATGGGGCGGATCAATAGATAACAGAGCAAGACTCCTTTTTACCATAGTAGAAAAAGCAAGAAAGAAATTAGGAACAAATTTTCCAATTTCCGTTAAGCTAAACTCCGCTGACTTCATGAAAGGTGGTTATGATCAAAATGATGCGAAAATTGTTATAAAAGGCCTTGAAGAAAGAGGGCTAGATCTAGTTGAAATATCTGGAGGCACCTATGAACAGACTGCTCTCTTCGGATATGGTTTAAAAGAAAGTACTCAGAGGCGAGAGGCTTACTTTATAGACTTTGCTAAAGAAATGAAAACTGAGTATAAAATTCCATTAATGGTAACAGGAGGTTTCAGATCGCTAGACTTTTGCAATGAAGTACTAACCAATGAAGAGTTGGACATTATAGGATTTGGAAGACCATTTTTAATCAAAGAAGATTTCCCTAGTGGCTTCATAAATGGTTCTGATTCAATAATTCCAGATCCATATTTCGAAGTATTAGATAAGAACAATCCTGATAATGCTGAAGCTGGATTCTATGATCTACAAATTAAGAATTTGGCAAAAGGAAAAGGCCTCAATCATGAATACTCAGGATTAAGATTAGCCACTCATATTGGAATTTCTGAAATGAAACAAGGGCTTAAAAATTGGATATTCGGTTAATCCTACCTGAGTAATTTGCCCTTTTTTACCCATATTTCATCCCCAACTGTAACCGTTGCATTAGGAAAGAAATTCCATCTTACATATCCTCCACCTACTTTTCCACCTAATTCAGTATTATCACCTAGTGACAATCTTACTACTCCTGCTCCATATCCATAGTAAGGTATCCAAGGCAGATTTCCTTCCTGAATTGTCATCATAGGATTAAATCCTAAAGCGAACTCCCTAAATGATCTGCCAGCATCTCCTGCTTTGGTCATCTCATTCCTTACTGCTTCTTCACCTTTGGAAGCTTTAATCTCCACGATTTTACCTGATTCAATAGTTACTTTTAAGTCTTCTACATCAGTATCATCCCACTTGGCATTTGGGAAGGCAATAATACCATTTACACTTTCTTCTATTGGTGCCACCCTTATCGCCCCTGAAGGGATTTCTATTTCACGATCTATTAGATTCATCCCTTCTGATGCTCTTGATTTTGAGGCATTCCCATCTTGTTTAGTAACAGGGCGATCTCCTATTTTAAAGCTTATATCGGTTCCTTCTTCAGTGATTACCCGAATCTCTTCATTCCTCATTGCATTTTCGAAAGATACTTGAGCTTCGCTTAAGGCTTTGTAATCAGTATTCAGGATCACATTTTGGTAAAATTCACTCTTTTCATCATCAGTATTTAAAAGATTTCCATTCAAGTCATAGGCTCCAGCCCAATGAAAATGAATAGTTCTCTTAGATGTTCCTTCGAGCATACTTTGCAGCACTTTATATGGCTGATGAATGGGTGATGCTCCTGGAAGCATTATCCCTAAATCCACGTCTTCAAATAGTGCTTCGAGTCGTTCATCATCCTTATTCATTCTTTCAGATATCCATGTTGTGGTCCATTCTTCAGGTTGCAAATCTGAAACACTCATTGTACCCAAGTAGGCAGCGTTTTTAGCTTCTATCGACTCTCTTAGTTCATTGATAATGTCATCAAATTCTCCTGGAGCCATAACCAAAAGGACTCTTTCTCCTGGCTTTAACTTAGATAGATCAATAATCTTATCGCTGATTGCATTTAGGTCTAAAACAAATGGCAAATCAACGTCATTATCCATTTCCTTTTGTTCGGATTTGCATGATATTAAAAATACCATTGTGGTCAATAGAATAATATATTTTATCATAGCTTCCAATTTCTAATTTAACAATGATACAAACTAAAATTTCATATTGATAAAAGATTAAGTCAGGTCCTGATCAAATGAACATATCAAATCTAAAATTCTTAGAAAACAAGATCGATGATATACTCTTATCATTCAACATCCTGATGGACAGATAGAAAGTAAAATTATAGCATCTATTATGAATAATACCCTTGCAGTTGATACTCCTGAATTAGCCATTGAAGAACTCTCTCATTCCGACACTAAAATTGTTTCACTCACAATTACACATGAGGATATAACTTTAATCCTTCAACAGGAGAATTCTACTTTAACAACCCTGAGATCATTCATGCTCTAAAAAATAATAGTCCACCCAAAACAGCATCTGGATATTTGACAGCAGTTCTAAAAATTCGGAAAGAAAGACAAGATCTAGAACTAGCAAAGTGGATTGAGAAAATGGTAAGATTCCTCAATTCAATACTAGACAGAATCACTCCGGTATCAAAAGATTCTGATTCTAATTATCTAAAAACAAATTATGGAATCATTGATGAATGAGCTGTAGTATATGAGCCATTTTTTAAATGGATAATTGAAGATAAATTTTGTAATGGAAGGCCCAATTAGAAAAATTAGGAGTTTAATTTGTACCTGACGTCCTACCATATGAAAAAATGAAAATTCGATTGCTCAATGCTGGAAATTCTGTATTAGGGATTCCCGGAGCAATTCACGGCCATGACACTATTGAGTATTGTATGAATGATCCGGTATTTAGCCAATTCATATGGGCATTTAAGGATAAAGAGGCCTCTGTCAATCTTGATGAAACATAAGGTATAGATTTAGATAAATAAAAAGATAGTCTTGAAGAAGTTTTTCTATCTCTAACATTAGTGATGGTGTAAGTCGAATATGCTCAGAGAGCTCTGTTAAATTGCCTAAATTCTTAATTGCCACACTTATTGAAAATTTAGAATCCAGAGGGAGTAAAGAGTACGAAACATTAGTGATTACAGCATGGTGTTATTATAGCGATAATGGAGTAGACGAAAAAAAGGTTGTCATGGATATCATTGATAAAAGAAGATCAGATTACATCAGATGGTAAAATACACCCAAAATGAAAGAATAGCATTTGTTCGTCAAAAAGATCTTTTTTTGATCTTTTTGATAATGAACGATTTACAAATCAATATATAGAAATGATTAAGAAATTATACTTTGGAATAGGATTTAGAAAATTAATGTAATCCACAGTTTAATAAATATCATCTGCAGGTGCTTGCCATGAAATTCTAGTATTCGATTTGAAAAATGGTCCTGCCTGGAATCCATGTTTTATCCATGAATCAATTAGAAGCAAATAGCTCAAATTTTGATTTTATCATCTGTGATGAAGTTGATAATTCAGAAGAATACTAGGAGGACATAAATTAAGCTCATAATGAAAAACCAGAAGACAATTGACTTCTGGGATGAGGTCATTATATACATACTTTAATGTCCGCAGAAAGAGCTTCTAGGCTCATATTAAATGATAAATCTAAGCGGGCCCAATATATTCACAGGCCTATTATAAAAAGACACTGCAGTATTTCTTTTCTGGTCTCATCATTTTATTTCTCACTATGCTGATCTGCTGCCTTATCGCAGCTTAAGGGTTCCGATTTGGGATCCCATACATATCATTTCAATTGAATTATATATTTTGCAAAGCTGATAAGATTTATAAATAACCAATATGTATATAGGTACTAGATTTTCTTTTTGGAGAACACTAATGTGGAGCAAGAAATACGTGATGATTTTTGTCATATTTGATTCTGCCATAGTTTTAGCTCATTCCGTTTTAGGTTTAGAATGGTTACATCTTCCATGGCAACCTATATCACTTATAGGTATAGCAGTAGCATTCTATTTAGGATTTAAAAATAATTCCTCCTATGATAGGTTATGGGAAGCACGAAAAATCTGGGGAGGGATTGTGAATGCATCCAGATCTTTCACAGTAATGGCCCGAGATTTTATAATTAATGATGAAGCAACAGTTGAAAAAACGAATGAGGAACTTATTCAAACGAGACAGTCTATAGTCCATCGACATGTGGCATGGCTCCGCGCATTGGCTCTAGAAATGAGAAAGATTAAAACATGGGAACATGATAGCGAAAGAGACGAAGCCTTCAGAAAAGAGTTAGGTCTAAGCTGTAAAGAAGAAAATTTTGATCAGATAAAACCTTATCTCTCCCGAGATGAGTTCGAATATGTTATGAAAAAAGGCAATAGGTCTTCACATCTATTGAGTATGCAGAGTAAGAGCTTAATGGCTCTTAGAAAAACAGGACACTTAGAGCACTTCAGGCATCTAGAGATGCAGGGTCTGATTACTGAATTTTATACCCTTCAAGGAAAATCAGAAAGGATTAAAAACTTTCCTTTTCCTCGACAATATGCATCTGTCAATTATTTCTTTGTTGTAATCTTCATTGCATTATTGCCATTCGGTATGCTGAATATCTTTCATGATCATGATAATGAAATGTTTACCCTGATAGCCATTCCATTTTCTATAATTGGCTCGTGGGTATTCTGGATGATGGAGCTGATTGGAGACTATAGTGAGAACCCATTTGAAGGACTTCATAACGATGTCCCTATCACCTCCATATCTCGAGGAATAGAAATAGATATAAGACAAATGTTAGATGAAACAGATTTACCTTCTCCTATAAAACCTACAGAAAATTTTGATATTTTGATTTGAGAATTCATTCATGAATCAATATCAACCTATTGATGGTTTGACCAAACATTTTTCTTCAATCATTCAAATTTAAACAGTAGATGTTAGGTGTTATAGTAGTTTTCATTCTTTCTTGGTTAATTCTATGGTTTGTTTTGAAAGAGCATATAACAGCCTTAGGCATAGTTCCTTCTTTCCAAAGATTGAAAGAGTTTTTATGGGGATTTATACCTATGGCGATATTTTGTGTTATAAATTTAGTTGGCCAAGCCTATCTCAAAAATGAACATTACATCCGGAATCCAGATTATGGATTCAATGAAGGCATTAATGGGGCTTGGTGGACCTTGAAAGCTGCACTTTTTGAAGAGCTCATTTTCCGCGGAGCCATATTATATATTTTGATAAGATATATTGGAATTGTCAAAGGGTGTATGCTTAGTGCCATAGCATTTGGAATCTATCATTGGTTCAGCTACAATATGATCGGAGGGCGTATTATTCCTATGATTTATGTATTTCTATTAACAGGTGCTGGAGGATGGATGTTTGCCTATGCATTTGCCAAAACTAAATCTCTTTATGCTCCTTTGGGTCTACATTTCGGCTGGATTTTAGTAAGCATTGTCTTTCTTTCTGCAGGCCCTCTAGGCAACTCGCTTTTCATTCCGGCTGGCCCTACAGAACAATTTGGTGAATGGACCAATCTAGTATTTTTTCTTTGGCAAGCTATAATTATTCCAGGTTTCGTCACATGGGTTTTAATGAAGAAATACCCCAAAATTGAAAATCAGGAACTTGAGGTTTAGAGTCGTTTGTTAATAACTATTAGTAGTTATTAGATTTATTTCCAAAAATGTATTGACATTCAATTTTGAAAATTATTTTTGCAAAATTCAGAAACAATTTAATATAAGATATCATGACAAATAATGAAGTAGTACAAAGGCTAAAGGATGGAAATGCCAGATTCGTATCAGATCAATTGGATGGCAAACTTCAAAATAGCACAAGACGCGATTCATTAGTAGGAGGACAACAGCCTTATGCAATAGTGCTCAGTTGTGCAGATAGTCGTGTAGTTCCTGAATTGGCATTTGATACAGGTCTAGGTGAACTTTTTGTTGTTAGAGTAGCAGGTAATGTTGCTAATACATCATCAATGGCCAGTATAGAATATGCTGTGGCTCATTGCGGATCCAAAGTAATAGTGGTTTTAGGACACGAGAGCTGCGGAGCAGTGACAGCAGCAGCAGCAGGAGGAGATAACGGTTATAACTTAAATCACTTATTATCACATGTTGCCCCTGCGTTAGCAGCATCTGAAGAGGGAGCAGAAATCAACGACATTGTAAAAGTCAACGCCAAACTGACAGCCCAAGAATTAGCAAGCAGATCGGCTATTATCAAAGATTTTGTGGATAGAGGTGAAGTTGAGATTGTTCCTGCTTATTATAATCTGGATGGAGGGAAGGTAGACTTCTTATAAGGAATTTCTCTCTCATAAATTTTTAGCAGATTCTAAAATGTGACTCCATGCATTTTCAACATGATTTTGTGTCACATTGGTCTGGCCAATCACCATTCGTAATGTGTAGACTTCATCCACTTTCGTATGTGTAAGATAGATAGATCCTGAAGCATTGAGTGTGTTAAGTAGCTTTTCATTTACCTCATTCAATGCAGGCACATCCTTTGATTCCATAGGATTAAAGTGAAAACAAACTAAGTTCATGGTCCTTGGAATAATCATTTGAAAGTCTTTAGAGTCATTAATCTGAACTTCTAACCATTTTGCTAATTCAATGTGACTTCTGAGTTTTTGTTGAATTCCTTTAAGGCCATAGTATCTTATCACAAACCACAACTTCAATGATCTAAATCTTCTACCTAAAGGCACTCCCCAATCACAATGATTATTAACTACACCGTCATTTGAAGTTTTCAGATATTCCGGGAGTATGGCAAAGGTGTTAATAAGTGCATTCTTATCTTTCACGAAGTAGGCAGAACAATCAAAATTGGTAAACATCCATTTATGAGGGTTGAAAAAAAAGCTGTCCGCTTTCTCTATCCCTTTTATTAGGAATTGAAATTCAGGAAGTAATAGCGCAGAACCAACATATGCAGCATCTATGTGATGCCATATTTTATATTTTTGGGAAACAGTCCCTACATCATCCACAGAGTCCATTGCAGTGGTGCCTGTAGTGCCTAATGTGGATGCAATACAGCAAGGAACATATCCATTTTCGATGTCCGACAAAATAGCTTTTTCTAAGTCGTCAGTGCACATTTGAAGCAGCTCATCAGACTTAATTTTCACCACATTTTCTTTTCCTATTCCAGCTATTTTTGCTCCTTTTTCTATGGATGAATGAGTTTCCTCTGAGCAATATACTCGCATATTTGAGTAGCCCTTAAAGCCTTTTTCATTAACTTGATAATTTGACTTTTGCTCTCTTGCGGTAAGAATCGATGCTAATGTAGATGTAGATCCTGTGTCCTGAATTACCCCACTCCAGTCACTCGGAATTCCCATCGCATCTCTGAGCCATTCCATCATTCTTTCTTCTAGTTCAGTAGAAGCAGGAGAAGTATCCCACTTCATCCCTTGAACACCAAGAGTAGCTGTGATCATCTCTGCTAGTATTGATGGTGCACTGCCATTAGCATTGAAATAAGCAAAGAAATTAGGACTTTGCCAGTGGGTAATCCCTGGCATTATAATGTCTTTAAAATCAGAGAATATTTGATCCACTTCTACTCCTTCAATAGGCATTTCTTGCTCTATCTGATCGTAAATTTCTTTGGGAGCAACTTGAGACTTTACGGGATAGGACTCTACAGCATCCATATAATTAGCCATCCAATCAACAAAATGATGTGCATGCTTTCGAAATTCATTTGACTTCATATTTGTAAAGAAAAGCTGAATGACTCATTTGTAATAAAATGTTCCCTATTTTTTTGACTAGAACTTTGTTTTCTGATTTTTAACTTTATGGGATAATAATATCATAACTCTTATGAATCTTATAGATCAGCCAATCATCATAACCCACTCATACCCTTCTTGTACTTCAGAACAATTGTGGCATGCTCTTACGAATATCTCAGAAATGAAACAGTGGTATTTTGAAGCAATTCCTGATTTCAAACCAGAAGTAGGTTTTTATACTTCATTCTTGCTCACAAATGAAGGCAGAGATTTCACGCATCAGTTTAAAGTACTAGAAGTCTTGGAAGGTCAGATGATCAGATACACTTTTAATTTTGCTGAATATGATGGTGATGGATATGTTCAGTTTGATTTAAAACCTTCTGCTGATGAATGCACCTTGACCTTAACCAGTGTAATTACTAAACCCTATCCTAGCGACATCCCTGAGTTTAAAAGAGAAAGCGGAGTGGCAGGATGGAATTATTTTCTAAAGGACAGACTTACTGATTATTTACAGCAAAAGATAGAAAAGTCTTAAGAAAATTACTAACATAAATTATTCTCTGAATTAGGATGAGCAATTCATTTGATGGGCTTTAATGGTCAAAATTAAATTTTAGATATCTAACTCACCCATGTTACTAACCAGGCTCCGCTTCTGATCCCACATCCCTTCTAAGTAGCCCCCGGAAAGCATCATTCACAGAATCCCCTTCATACAGCACTTTGTAAACAGAGTTTGCAATAGGCATATCTATGCTAAGTTCATTGGCTAATTCCATTACAACTTTTGAAGTTTTTACTCCTTCTGCAACTTCAGCCATTTCAGTTA
>MDSX01057734.1_pt1 | contig 10311 bp, 11 predicted proteins | sample 811141 | NCBI WGS metagenome assembly MDSX01 (sample SAMN05326642, study PRJNA326480) | marine metagenome | isolation source: seawater | place: Atlantic Ocean: South East | collected 2010
CGTTGGGGGCACCCATGACCGCAACAAATCCGCAACGTGTTTCGCTGGAATCAGTCACGCAACCCCACCCGGACCAGCATGGCCTCTGCCGCGGCGCGTTCCGCCGCCCGTTTCGAAGAGCCACCGCCCTCTGTGTCATCCCAGCCCTCGATCCCGACAGTCACTAAGAAATGCGGCGCGTGGTCTGGTCCCTCCCGACCAATCGTCTTGTAGTTCGGCAATGGCAGTCCGCGACCCTGTGCCCATTCTTGTAGACGTGTTTTCGCGTCCTCAGGCGGGCACGGCGGCGCATGTAGACGATCAGTCCAAAAGCGCGAGATAAAATCCCGCACAGGTCCGATACCACCGTCCCGATACAATGCGGCGATCAGCGCTTCGCAAACATCCGCTAGGATCGCATCGTTTTCTCTGCCGCCAGATTCAGATTCACCGCGACTCATCTCAATAAAGACGGCGATCCCCGCCTCGCGCGCCACTTCCGCAAGCGTCTCGCGCCTTACCAAGTCGGCATGTCGTTTCGCCAGCGCCCCTTCCTTTTCTTGCGGATAGGCGTCCAACAACAAGTCTGCAACAGTGAAGCCAAGCACGCGATCCCCCAAGAATTCAAGGCGCTCATAACTGACGCGTCCGTGCAAGGCCGCACTGCGGTGGGTCAACGCCTGAGCAAGAAGGTTCTTGTCATTAAATTCGTGGCCGAGCGCCTCTATCAGCTTTTCATCCATTCGAAATATATACACGACGCTGCACGCGAGCACGATGCGGCGAATACATCGGCCTATTTAATACCGTCGAGAAAGCGGCTGAAACGCCAGTTCCATACTTCGAAGAACCAGCTGTCCGGAGGTTTTGAGAAAAATAGAAACTCCGCGCGGCCGACGAGGTTCTCTTCCGGCACGGTCCAGCCAAATCTACTATCCAGCGAATTATCCCGGTTGTCGCCCATCGCGAAGTAATGGCCCTGCGGTACCTTCCATTCCCGCGTATTGTCCATGCGGCCGAAATCTCCCTCAGCTTCGATCAACTCATGGCGCCGTCCATTCGGCAGCGTTTCGATATACTTCGCGACCTTCAGCGCACCGTACCGCCTCTCGCCGAACGTAAATTCACCGATCTTCATCCGACGGACCGGCGTACCATTGATATGCAGGACGCCGGAGGTCACCCTCACCCGGTCTCCCGGCAAACCAACGATACGTTTGATGTAGTCTTTTCCGAAATTGCTGTCTCGTACCGGATACTTAAAGACCGCAACGTCGCCGCGCTCCGGGGCGCTACCCAATATCCGACCGTCGAAGACCGGCAGGCTAAAAGGCAGAGAATTACGGCTATAACCGTAGGAAAACTTCGAGACGAATAGGTAATCACCAATTAACAGCGTCGGAATCATTGACCCCGAAGGAATGCTGAACGGTTCGTATGCGAGCGTGCGAATCCCCACCGCTATGAGCACCGCATAGACGATCGTGCGCGCCAGCTCGATAAAGTTCGCCAATCGTCCGCGGGATCCCTGGGGTTCGCTTTTCTTCCGCGTCTCGGCGTTATCAGGTTCCATTCGCACAATCATTCGGTTGCCCGGCAACCGTCTCTCCGTCCAAGAGTTGCGACAATGTGGTGGCCGTACCTCGGTTAGTCAAGCCAACGGCGGTCAATACGCATCCGGCAGTAGCAAAGAGAACGTGTTACCACGCCAAACCTCGCTCTCGAACACGAGGTGTCTCCCGTGCATGCGCGCTAACCCATCATTTATGGCCAGGCCAAGCCCCCATCCCCGTTCGGAAGTTCCTTGACGGTGTAACTCGCTCATATGGTAGCATCGCCCGAATCCGAGTTGCTACAATACCAGTTTTAGCGATTTTGTAACGGTACATCCAAAGCGGGCACCTAACACTCTCAGGGTCATCAGCCTATTCCGTCACCGCGAAAACTACTTGGGCACGGCGGAAATAATGACTACCGCCTGGGCGAGCGGAAAATCGTCCGTGATAGTTAGGTCAATCTGTGGGGCCATTCCCTCTGGGATGAGCGATTCCAGCCGCGCCCTGGCGCTACCCGTCAGGGCCATTGTCGGTTTTCCCGACTTCAGGTTCACAACGCCCAAATCGCGCCAGAAAACGCCCCGCCGAAACCCGGTTCCCAGAGCTTTCGAACAGGCCTCCTTAGCCGCGAACCGCTTCGCGTAACTTGCCGCACGATTGACGCGCCGATCTGACTTGTGACGCTCGGTTTCAGTGAAAATACGGTTCTTGAACCGCTCCGGAAACCGCTCGAGCGTCTTCTCGACACGCCTAATATCGATAAGGTCGCTGCCGATCCCAATAATCATTCGCTCGATCCTGACGCCGAGCGTGTGGCCCGCGCCTCATCCATCAATCTACGCATCCGTTTTACAGCATCTGCGAGGCCGCCAAAAATCGCCTCACCAATCAAAAAATGCCCAATATTCAATTCTGCAATCGTCGGTATCGCGGCAATCGGCTTTACTGTATCGAAGGAAAGGCCGTGACCTGCATGGCATTCGAGACCGATCGCCGACCCGTGCGCCGCCGCTATTTCAATGCGCTCCAACTCGGCAGCCCGGGCCGTAGGGTCTTCAACTTCGCAATAAGTGCCAGTGTGCAATTCAACAACTGGTGCGCCGAGCGATAAAGCCGCATCGAGCTGTTCCTTCTCCGGATCGATAAAAAGGGAAACCCGAATACCAGCCGCGGAAAGATCCCGAACGACTGGGCCAAGATAATTGTGTCCACGCACCGCGTCGAGGCCACCTTCCGTCGTCAGTTCCTTTCGTTTCTCCGGTACAATGCAGGCCGCATGAGGCCGGTGACGCAATGCGATCTCGCGCATTTCATCGGTTGCGGCAATCTCGAAATTCAACGGCAAATCTATCTCCGCCATCAGGCTTACGATATCGTCGTCGACGATATGACGTCGGTCCTCGCGTAGATGCGCCGTGATGCCGTCCGCCCCGGCCTCCGCTGCAAGTGCCGCCGCACGAACCGGGTCCGGGTGCGCAATGCCGCGTGCATTCCGCAAAGTAGCCACGTGATCGACGTTCACGCCCAGCCGTAAATAACCTTCCTGTGGCATGATATCCCTATTCGCTAATTGGCTTTATTAACCGCGCTGCCGTTCCACGGTATGGATTACAGAACTCGCCCGCAGTGCGGCAATTATGTCGGTTAACTGTTTCACATCCGTTACCTCGATGTCGACCAGCAATTCGAAGAAATCTGCGGAACGATTCGTCACTTTGAGGTTGGATATATTGCCCCCGTCCCGACCAATAACCGTCGACAGCGTACCCAAGCTCCCCGGCGTATTGGACAGGACCGTGTGAATACGTGCGGTGTGTTGAAACTCATCCGTGCCTTCGCGTTCCCAAGATACGTCGAGCCAGCGTTCGGGCGCATCGTGAAAGGCTTCGAGAGCCTCGCAGTCGATTGTATGAATCGTCACACCCTTGCCAGTCGTCACGATGCCGACAATCCGGTCGCCCGGCAGCGGATGGCAACAGCCAGCAAAATGCATCGCCATCCCCGGTATCAATCCCTTGATCGGAATTGCATGTGACTTCTTGCGGGATTTGGGTCTCGCTTCCTCAAGTGACACCACATTCTTCTGTGGCGTCTGTCGTTTCGCACCCGGGTAAACGGCTTCCAGAACCTCGCGTCCGGTTATCTGGCCTTCGCCAACCTCGGCGAAGAGTTCCTTCTCGTCTTCGGCATCGAATTTCTTAAGGACGCCCTTGATTGCCTTTCGCGTCAGCTCGTAGCCGTCTCGACCGAACGCATTCTCGACGATTTCCCGTCCGAGGCTTTCGTATTGCTCGACCCTCTGCCCGCGAATGAAACGGCGGATACAAGCACGCGCCTTGCCGCTCGCCACGAAAGCCTCCCATGCAGGCGAGGGGGTCTGCGCTTTAGATGTTGTGATCTCCACTTGATCGCCGTTCTTGAGGCGCGTGCGCAACGGCATGATGCGGCCATTGATCTTGGCCGCAACGCAGGTGTTTCCGATATCCGTATGCACCGCATAAGCGAAGTCGACCGGCGTCGAGTTGAACGGCAGCGCAAAGAGATCCCCCTTGGGCGAAAAGCAGAAAACCTGATCCGAGAACATCTCAAGCTTCGTGTGCTCAAGGAACTCCTCGGGTTCTGCGGCGTGTTCGAGGATTTCTAACAGCTCCCGCAGCCATCGATACTGCATGCCGTCTTTAGAGGCCGAAGGTGTACCTTGCTTGTACTGCCAGTGGGCCGCGACACCGAGTTCAGCGACCTCATGCATTTCCTGAGTGCGAATTTGCACTTCGACGCGCTGGCGTTGCGGACCCATCACGCCAGTATGAATAGAGCGGTAGCCGTTCGGTTTCGGAATCGAGAGATAATCCTTGAACCGGCCGGGCACGACCTGATACCGGCTGTGTATCACCCCGAGTGACCGATAACATGCCTCTACATCTTCAACGATAATTCGGAACGCGACGATGTCGGAAAGCTGCTCGAACTCCACGTCGCGTCGCTGCATCTTGCGCCAAATCGAATAGGGCTTCTTCTCACGGCCGAGAACCACCGATTGTACGCCCTCTTCCGCCAGCGTCTTTTCGAGCTCGTCAACAACCCGAATGACAAGATCATCGCCGCGTTCGCGCAAGAACCCTAAGCGATTGATTATCGACAGCCGGGCGTCTGCATTCAGTTGCTGAAACGCCAAATCCTCCAACTCGTCTTTCCAATCCCGAATACCAATCCGTTCGGCCAGCGGCGCATAAATATCCATTGTCTCGCGCGCGATCCGTGCCCGTTTGTCGGCGTTGTCAATATAGGAAAGTGTCCGCATGTTGTGCAGTCGGTCTGCGAGTTTGACTATGAGGACGCGGATGTCCTCCGACATCGCGAGCAGCAATTTCCGGAAATTCTCCGCCTGCTTCGTTTGGTCCGACTGCAGTTCGAGTTGCCCAAGTTTTGTCACACCGTCGACGAGTCGTGAGACCTCGTCACCGAACAGGCGTTCGATATCGTCCAACGTCGCGACGGTATCTTCCACCGTATCATGCAGGAGACCAGTAACGATGGATGCGGTATCGAGCTTTTTCTCTGATAGAATACCGGCGACCTCGACTGGGTGCGAAAAATAAGGGTCTCCCGACGCCCGCTGTTGGCTGCCGTGCGCCTTCATAGAGAAAACATAGGCGCGGTTGAGTGCATCCTCATCCGCGCCTGGATCGTAACTTCGTACCTTCTCGACGAGTTGATACTGTCGCATCATGCCGAATGTCTCCCTCGACATGCCGCCACGGCGCCCATCAAGGTTACCTCAAGGAGCGGCGGCGTAACAACTAGTCCTCTACAACGTCGTCCGAACCGTAGTCGACACTTTCACTGCCCGTCGAAGCAGGCGTCTTCGTGCCCGCAACATCCAAATTTGCTTCGTTAGCAAGCGAAGCGGCAGTCATCATCTCGATCTCATCATCCTCTTCCGGTTCGTCGACCTCGATGTGTTTCTGCAGACCACGCACCAGCTCCTCGCGAAGGTCGTCTAGAGGCACCGTCTCATCGGCGATTTCCCGAAGCGCGCAAACCGGGTTCTTATCGTTATCCCGCTCGACAGTCAGAACGGAACCCGATGAGATCTCGCGGCTGCGCTTGGCCGCCAACATGACTAGTTCGAAGCGATTCGGGACACGTTCGACGCAATCTTCGACAGTTACTCGGGCCATAGGCGCTCGCTCTCACATGCGATTTTTCGGATGGGAGCGTAAATATATAATTTCATCCTGCTGTTACAAGCTCTAAATTCAGGGGCAATCTCTCGGATATATGGATTCTCCGAGGCAAATTTAGTCGTTGGCCAATATTCGGGCTCCGCTCTTGCACGACATTAAGGCGGTTTCCAAGTAATAGATTAACAATTACAATCTCGACCGCCCGTACGCTGGAGCAGGGCATAAAGTCATATTTGCAAAAGAGATAATGGATTATACTCGATGGTTATGTATATTCGTGAAGATGAAAGACTGGCGCTATTTATTGATGGCGCAAACCTTTACGCCGCGGCGCGAGCGTTAGGCTTTGATATCGACTATAAACGGCTTTTGGAATTTTTCCGCGAACGCGGCCGTCTGGCGCGCGCTCTCTACTACACCGCACTCGTTGAGGACCAGGAATATTCTCCGATACGCCCGCTGGTCGACTGGCTCGACTATAACGGCTTTACGATGGTCACAAAACCCACCAAGGAATTCACGGATTCATTAGGCCGGCGGAAAATCAAAGGTGATATGGATATCGAGTTGGCCATAGACATGCTCGAAATGGCGCCGCATCTTGACCACGTCATCCTGTTTTCTGGTGACGGCGATTTCCGACGCCTGGTCGAGGTCGTGCAGCGCAAAGGCGTCAAAGTCAGTGTCGTTAGCACCGTCAAATCTTCACCGCCAATGGTCGCCGACGAACTGCGCCGGCAGGCCGATCAATTCATCGAGTTGCAGGACTTAGCGGCGGAAATTAGCCGTGCCAACCAAGCGCGAAACACTGATCGCGACGAAACCGACGACTTAGATGATGACTTTTACGACGATTACGACGATGAGCCGGTCATCGAAACAGTCTAATTTGCCCAAACTATGTCGCTCGCATTTCCGGGTCGCGACTGTGCGCTTTGCCCGCGATTGGTTGAATTCAGGCTGAAGAACCGGGAGCTCTACCCAGTTTTCCACAATGCGCCGGTCGATAGTTTAGGTCCACTGAACGCGCGGCTTTTGATCGTCGGCTTGGCTCCTGGCCTTAAAGGAGCGAACCGGACGGCCCGCCCATTTACCGGAGATTACGCTGGCGACCTCCTATATCCGACGTTGTCTACTTTCGAATTCGCGGCGGGAGAATACGGTGCAGCACCTGATGACGGGCTACAAATGCGCGATTGCCGCATCACCAACGCGGTCCGCTGCGTCCCTCCCGAAAACAAACCGGTCGGCGCCGAAATCAATGCCTGTCGCCCCTTCCTGATCGACGAAATCGAGGCAATGAAGAACCTGCAGATCATTCTGGCTCTCGGCTCCATTGCGCATAACTCGGTGCTGCGGACACTTGGCCACAAGCAGAGTGCTTTCAAGTTCGGGCACGCGGCCGAACACGACCTGTCGAATGCCCCTCTTTTGGTCGATAGCTACCATTGTTCGCGCTATAACACGAACACCGGACGCCTCACCCCAGAAATGTTCCACGATGTCTTCCGATTGATACGCAAGCGCCTGGACTAGAATTTCTACCCAATAACCTTGCGGTTGGCGTTGACCCGGCGCAAATCTTTGAGGCCTTCAATGACGGCGGCGGCATCCGGAATGTCGTGCGCTTCCGATTCCAGCTGCTTCATGTTAACCCATTCCGCATACACGCGCTTTGTGCGATCGGTAATGATGCCTGCGGAAATCAGAGATTTGGCCAACATCCGGAAGACATTTTTGCCATCCTTGAGTTCGTTGCGTCGCTATGTGTCGTTGTAGGTCTCGCGGACCGCATCACGCACCCACTCCCAATCCAGCCCGAAGTGTTCGTATACCATCAGTTTCTGACGGATCTTCACGAAATGGAAAAGCAGAAATTCGAGAAACTCTGCAGGCCAACCCTCGACCCGGTCGCACTCTACACCGGAGAGGTTACAGATCGTTTTGTCGGTCCAGATTTTCCCGAACTTGTGATCGAAAGCTTCGCCCGTCATGAACAGTAGCAAGGGTCTGCGTAACACCGAATCACGGGCATGCTTGCGGAGGTTTGGGAATGCGCCCATCGCGAGCCCTTCCAGCAGCATCTGCATGCCGACCATATTCTTGTAGACAACCGGGGTCTTGATCAAGTTGTCGAGCAAATCGCCCAGCACGTCACCGATCGGATAGGCCATACCCCAGCGGTCCCTCTTATAATGGTAGAATCCCGCAACATGCCGCGCTTCTTCGCCCGCCTGATTGGTCGCATATTCCTGGGCGCCGGCACCGAGCAGAATTTCGGCAAGGCTTGTCGACAGATTGAGTGCGCCCTGCTCGCCGTGAATGATGTTGAAAATCTGCCAATGCATGATCTCGTTGCCGAGCTTGATCTGCTGCCCTTCATCGAGCCGTTTGAGCATAGGCCCGCGCAACTCCCGGATGCGCCTCGGCAACATGAGATATTCGGGATCCATATCGAACGGCTGGCTGAAATCGATGTAGCTCTCGTCGTTCGGATCCCAAAAATGATCGTGCGTTGCCGAAATGATCTCATCGTAATCGCGCGTACGGTTGTCGTAACGATCGACGTCCATCATCGCGTGGAAGTTTCCGCGATCCACCGTCTGATACGCAAGATCTCGGATCAGATGTTCGTCTGTGGTGCTTTTGCCTTGGCGGACTTCATCAGGCATGGCGTTTCGCCTCACGGGGAACGATACGCCTTTTTTATCGGGTGGCGAGGGACGATTGCGCCCTTCACTAAACGCGAATTCGCAACAAATCCGTACAGAACGGCATACTCGGGAGAGCGCACGATGAATAGGTTGGACGGCAAGGTGGCCTTGGTGACTGGCGGCGGCGGCGGAATCGGCCGCGCAACGACGGCGCGCTTCGTCGCGGAAGGTGCCAAGGTCGTCGTCGCGGATATCGACGACGCTGCGGGCCAAAAAACCGAGGAAATGGCGAATGCGGGCGCCGGGAATAGCGGCGGCGAAGCCATATTTCTGCAAACTGACGTCACGGAAAACGACAGCGTCGCCGCTACAGTTGCAGCAGCGCGGGATCAATTCGGCAAGCTCGACATCCTACACAACAATGCTGGGGGCTCGACCAGTGACGATGGTCCGATCGCCGATGTGCCGGACGATGAGTTTTGGCGTGCGATCAAGCTGGATCTCTACGGAACGTTCCTGGGCTGCCGCCATGTTATCCCTGCGATGCAGGCAAGCGGTGGAGGATCGATCATCAACATGTCATCGGTCGCAGCATTGATGGCATTTCCGGGACGCGACGCCTACACCGCGGCGAAAGGCGGTATTGCGGCAATCACCCGGTCGACGGCGGTCGAGTACGGCAAGGATAAGATCCGGGTCAACGCAATTGCGCCAACCGTCATCCTTACCGAAAGGGTGAAGAACCTGTTTTCCGATCAGGCGGTCAAAGACAAGCTCGAGGCAATGCATGTTCTCGGCTTCGGCGAACCGATGGATATCGCGGAAATGGCCGTCTATCTCGCTTCTGACGAATCACGCCTGGTAACCGGTCAGGTCTTCCCAGTCGATTCAGGGCTGACGGTGAAATAGCAGGCAAACCACTTTGTCTGATCGTCATTCCGGATAACGCTTTGCGCTTCCGATATGACGGCCGATAATTTTCCCTGACTATCGAGCCTTATTCGTCTCAACGAGACCGATCTCTCCCGCGCGATCGGTACACCTTTCAGGTAAATCTGAACTTGAATGTCGGCGATGCGCTGTTGCTCTACAACGGCATCGAGATGCATGGTCTCCGCCGGATGTGCTTCCGTTTGGAAGTGACCGTTGCGGTCCTCGCCCCGTAGCAAGGGCGCGAATCCGAATCGACGCGCTCTTGGCGGGCTTCGGGGGCAATATAATGGAGCGCTAGGCCGACTCGCCGTGTCGACATTTCGTTCGGCTTAGAAGCATGCCATATATGGACATGATGAAAGGAGGCCTCACCCGGTTGTGCGGTCGTCCAGGCCGCCTGATTTTCATCAATCTCCGCGTCGATCGTTTGACCGCGAGTCAGGATATTGTTTGGTTCCCAGGTATCGCGATGCAGCGCGATGCCTTCCTTGTGGCTCCCGCGCAACATGCGCATACAACCGTTTCCCTCGTTCGCCTCAGTCAATACGATCCAAACGGAGAGGATCTTGCTACTGTCGAGCCCCCAATGCGCGGATCTTGGTACCAAGAGATGAAACGTCCGTCGCCCGGCCCCTTCGGGTAGAGATGGCTCGACCAAATCATGATGTCTGGACCGAATAACTCTTCGACGAGATCGAGGACCTCCGGTCGACGCATCAATCCGTTAATCCACGTGAACACGAGATGCGACTTATAGCGCCACTTACCGTTAACAGGATCACCCGTTCGGCCCTCGTAGTCTTCCAGTTGAGCTAGGTAAGTGACCTGGGAATAGCAGACCGTTCTCCTTCTAATACTCAATGACTTTATCTGTCAGGATATTCGGCATGAAACATCTATAGGTCGCTATTTCGCATCAGGCGGGATTTCTGGCGCTGCCAGTCACGATCCCGCTGTGTCTGTCGTTTGTCATGCTGTTTCTTGCCTTTGGCAAGACCAAGC
>MDSX01014065.1_pt1 | contig 10309 bp, 4 predicted proteins | sample 811141 | NCBI WGS metagenome assembly MDSX01 (sample SAMN05326642, study PRJNA326480) | marine metagenome | isolation source: seawater | place: Atlantic Ocean: South East | collected 2010
CCATTACATGCCTATAATTTGCATGAACCAGAAAACTAATTATTCTGAGCAAGTGTGTCTAATTTATATTCTTCAAAAACCTCTTTAAAAAGTTGAATATCTGACTCGAATGTTTCAGGCAATAGAGGCCCGAAAGAGAATCTAAAAAATCTCTTATAGGGTGTCTCATAACCAGGATTTTTAGAATGTGGTCTAGCCATATCGCAATCGGAAGCACAGAGTATTGCAGCACCTCTTTTGAAAAGTCTCGTATTAAGTTCAGTACTTGTCATACCTTCAGGTAGTTCAAGCCAATGATAGAAGCCTCCTTCGCCGGTGTAAACTCCCAGACCCATATTAGTGAATGCCTCACCATATCTTTTCCTCTGCCAATTGTAATGTTCTTCCACAGCTTTTCTTGCTTGTTTTACACGCTTTGGCTCGAGTAGTTTGACAGCATACAGTTGCGAAGGATGACTCACACCTCCCATTCCAAAACTAGAGTAGTTAGATAACGTTTCAATATTTTTCTTACTAGCAACAACCCACCCTACTCGAATACCAGGAGATTGTAGCCCTTTAGTACACGCACCTGCAATGAAAATATTACTATTATCAAGATCTTTAACGAACTGTATCCCGCTCACCGAGGGTGAATGGAACATTTCATATGCTTCATCAAGTAGAATACCATTTTTTGATTGTTCAGCTAATTCGATAAGTTCTCTGAGTTCTTCTCCCCAACGTGTCTGACCAGATGGATTTTGAGGATTTGAAATAATAGGCATTAGACGTGTCTTATCATTGAGACCAGACCTATCGAAGTAAGTCTGATTGCTTGGATGAAAATTATTCTCTTTAGTGAAAGGTACTATTTGGAAATTTGTATCTGTCTGTTCCATAATGTCTAGATATGCTGGCCATTCTATATTCCCGATTCTAACTTGAACATTTTTTTTCAGAAATGATAATACAGTATAAATCCCGGGCCTTCCTCCAGCAAAAACCATGACATTCTCAGGTGTTATTTCAGAACTATATTGGTCATTGTAATAATTCGAAATTGACTCTCTTAACTCGGGATGACCCCATGCTTTGGGGTAGAAACGGTCTTCCCAAGTGACTTCAATACTATCTGGCAGTGATGGGCCATTGAAATTCTTCAAAGGTGTCGTTAGTGGAAATCCTTGTGACCAGGGATGTGTTCCCTCTGTACCCATGAAACTTCCAAAAGAATCTCTGAAGTCATATAGAGTCTCATATATTCCCATAGGAGGGCAATTATCTGATAGGAAAGATTCAGTCACGTTCTTGCGAAACCTTCCAAGCAGATTAGTGTGTCCATCGATTATCTTCACTCTCCTTTCCTAATATTAATATGGTTTAATCTACAGGCGTATGATATGAGCCTGCTCCGAAAATCAAATTTCGCCGCAATAATGATTGTCTTCACATTACTTGGAATGTCGCTATCGGCTATGCCGATTTCTAAAGATTATACAGAACTCGAAAATATAGATGCCAAGTTTTCTTCTCATACAAATATCAGTATTGAAGGATATCAAGAAGATTCGATTTATTCATATTCAACCTTATCCTCTGGAGGATATACTCAATGTATTATTACAGAAGATAATAGGGTCGCCTGTTGGGGTAATAATGATCAAGGGAAAAGAGGGCTTGGAGGAGGAATTGGCAATGCTTCTGTCACTCCTCCGGGGAAGGCAGGTCCTTGGTTAGTAGGTAATTTGTCTGTTGGAATGGTAGAAGTATCTGCAGGGGGATGGTCAACATGCTCTTTGAAAGAAACAGGCGAAATTTGGTGCTGGGGAGGCGGAGAATATGGGCAATTAGGTTCAGGAACCGATGTCTGTCAAGATGTTCCCGGAGGAGTTGCTTGTGCGGATGCAACAAATCATCCACCCGTTCAAATTTCTCTACCTATGGGGAAAACTGCAATTTCATTATCAGACGCCAATCAGGGACATTTCTGTGCAATTCTAAATACAGGTGAAGGATTATGTTGGGGTTGGAATAACCATGGTCAATTAGGAGACGGGACTGTATGTACTGGTGGCAATTACTTCTCAGATAACAATAATCCTACTCCTAATGGATGTAATTCTAATAATGGGCGTTATACACCTGTAATAGTCGATGATTCAAATTTCCCTACTAATTCATCATTCATTTCAATTTCAACGGGATTCCACCACACTTGTGGAATAATAGATAATAATGATTTATACTGTTGGGGTTATAACGATAATGGTCAAATTGGAATCGGTGACATTGATTATATGAATTATCCAATTCCTCAGTTTGTAGATAGTAATGTTATAGCAGTTAGTACAGGTAATAATCATGTTTGTGCTTTGTATGAATCTCAAACCGTTAAATGTTGGGGAGCAAATTCAGAAGGGCAATTAGGTACGGGTTATATGGCCAACGAAGCGACACCAACGGCAATAAATCTGAGTTCTAATATTTCCTTAATATCTATTGAATCCGCGTACAATGCTAATTGTGCAATATCTGAAGCTTTCATCCCTATTTGTTGGGGGGCTAATCAATTTGGTCAAATCGGCAACTATGATGAAAATGATATCCGTCAAGAGAATCCATTACCCTTTTGGCCATCTAATCCCGAATTCTCTAATTATACCTCGATTGCCATTTCAATTAATGGAGACATGATATGTCAGATTATGGGGCAAAGTGCAGATAACTCAACTCATAATCATAGAGATCTGTATTGTCATGGTCAGTCTTACAGGGGACAAATGGGAGATGGCAATTGGAATAACTCATTTTCAGATTTCAATACAAATTTCGTCAATCTTTCAACAGATAATATCGGTCCTTTGACATACCAAGGCGCTGGAGCAATACATATTTCTGAGAGAGATATTGATTCAGATTCAATTATTGGAATACTTGATAATTTTCCTAATGGTTGCCCTGATGGTAGTTATGACCCTAATTACAATGGTTCTTGTATTTATGCAGATGCCGGACATTATAGTACAAATCTACTATATCATTCGCAAGTTTCTTGTGATAATGGAACATATCAACCTAACTCAGGACAGTCAAGTTGTATTGAGTCATCTCCGGGTAGTTTTGCTACTGGAATCGGTGCGATTAGTCAACAAAGTTGTCCCTCAGGAACTTATCAACCAGACTCTCTTCAAGTAAGTTGTATAGATGTATTACCTGGATATGAGTCAAATCTTGATTCAACCGCACAAATGATGTGTGATGAGGGGTACCATCAGCCTAATGCAGGAGTAGAAAATTGTATTGCAGCATCTCCTGGCTACTATGTTCCGAATATGGGTGCAATAATTCAAAGAGCCTGTAGCGCAGGAACTTATCAACCAAATTATGGGGCATTGTCTTGTTTTAACGCAGATATGGGTTACTTTGTAGTAAATAATAATTCAGCATCTCAAGAAGCTTGTAATCCAGGAACTTACCAACCAGATACTGGGCAGACATCTTGTATTGATGCCGATCCTGGAAATTTTGTAACAGACTATTATTCAACTATTCAAATAGCTTGTAATTTGGGTACTTATCATAATATCATAGGATCTTCAGAAGAATCAGATTGTCAATCTTCAGATCCAGGTCATTATGTAGATTCAATGGGAGCTTCCTCTCAGATTGCGTGTTCACCAGGCTCCTACAACCAAAACACTGGTTCCACTACTTCCGACGATTGTACTCTTGCAGATATCGGCCATATTGTCGAAAATGCAGGTTCTTCTCAGCAAACTCCCTGTGATTTAGGATATTACCAACCGTTCACAGGTCAACTTTTCTGTTTAGAGTCTTCAAGTGGAAGTTATGTACCAGATATTGGTGCCTACTCGACTGAAGATTGTAGCCCTGGTAACTATCAGCCAGAAACGGGGCAATCAGAATGTATTGATGCAGACCCAGGGCACTATGTTGCACAATTAAGAGGATCTTCTCAAACACCATGTGCAATAGGTTCCTATCAATCTGAGACAGGTGCGACGAATTGTGTTTATTCGGATGTAGGTTATCATGTACCGGTAGAAGGTCAAAGTATGCAGACAATATGTCCGGCTGGACAATATCAACCTCAGACTGCTTCTTCTGAGTGTTTAATGACGAATCCAGGAGCATATTCTGAACCTGGTTCAACTTCTCCATCTCCCTGCTTAGAAGGTTCATATCAGGCAGAATCTGGGCAATCAGGTTGCGTTCTTGCAGACCCTGGTCATTTTTCTGAAGGTATTTCATCTACTATTCAAGTTGCATGTGAAGAAGGAACTTATCAATCATTATCAGGACAAGGTTCTTGTAAATCTGCAGACAGAGGGTATTATGTTGATACAACTGCTGCTACAGAACAAATACCATGTCTCCCTGGGACTTATCAACCATTAATGTCGTCTAATGTATGTATTAATGCTTCAGAAGATTATTTCGTTGCAAGTTCAGGAATGGCCTCTCAAACAAAATGTCCTAGTGGCCAGTCTCAACCAAGCATTGGTCAAACAGAATGCATAATTAATCCAGAAGAATCTAACTCTATGATGCTAATTGCTGCCAGTGTTGGATCTATTATTCTGATTGGTTTGGGCATCTTAATGCGCCCAGGTTCAAAACCCAAGGCACGAAAAGGTGCTAAGAGGGTTAGAAAAAAGAAAGAATAGTATTATCGCGTTTAATAAAGATTGAATCTCGCTTTATTTGATATGTGATAACCTCATGGCATGCTCATGAGGAACTATCCGGGCGGACGAGTCGACCTTCGTAGTGATACCGTGACTCAACCCACACCTGAAATGCGAGAAATCATGTCATCTGCAATAGTTGGAGATGACGTATTAGGAGATGACCCTAATGTCAATGAGTTGCAAAGACGAATGGCTGAAATGTTAGGCAAAGAAGCCGCTATTTTCATTCCTTCAGGAACAATGTCAAATGCAATTGCAATCAGGGCTCATACAAATCCTGGAGATGAAATTATAACTGAAAGATACAGTCATATATACGTCTATGAAGGAGGAGGATACGCAGCTCTTTCTGGATGTTCAGTAGCTTTAGTTGATGCTAATCTTGGTATAATGAAGCCCAATGATGTTGCTAAAGCAATTCGCAAAGCCGAAGGAAGCTTGGGGCATTATCCGAATGGTAGTCTTGTTTGTGTTGAGAATACTTCTAATCGGGGGGGTGGGACCTATTATTCTCAAGATGATCTAGATGAAATTGCTCATATTGCTCATGACAATAATTGTGCTGCACATGTAGATGGTGCGAGATTATTCAATGCAGCAATAGCTACTTCCACTAATCCTGCCAGAATGGTACGAGACTATGATTCAATTTCGATATGCCTTTCCAAGGGGTTGGGAGCACCAGTAGGAAGTGTATTAGTTGGTTCTAGTGAATTCATATCTAGAGCTCACCGATGGAGGAAAATGTTTGGAGGAGGGATGCGCCAAGCAGGTATGTTAGCCGCTGCAGGGATATATGCATTAGAAAATAATATAGATAGATTAGCAGATGACCATATTCGCGCTAAAAATCTAGCAAGTGCAATCAATAATTTAGAATCATTTTCAGTTAATTTAGATACAGTTCAATCAAATATGGTATATATCTCATGTGACGAAGGGCAATCCCAATTATTAGTCGATAACTTATGTAAAGAAGGTATTGACATATTGACTATTAACGATTCTACTGTAAGGGCAGTAATACATTTACATATTACTGACGAGGATGTTGATAGAACTATTAATGCATTCAAAAATATAAACAATTAACCCTCTAGTTTTTGTGTTTAAACAATTTCCGATTTATCATGACTCGTGTACGTGCCATAGTGGTCTCACTATTTCTGATATTTCTAGCACAGCAATCTTTTGCCGAGTCTGATGATTTAAAGACATGGGATAATGTTATTTCTAATTCAACAGATACTGGAACTTTGGGCGGAGTATCTATTTCTCTATCTGAAGGATATCAAAATAGCACAATGACAGCTGAAGAGTGGCCGCATTTAATTGAGGTATATACTGCGACTTGGTGTGAAAATTGTGTTCAGACTGAGGCTGTAACAAATTCTCTATCTACCCCAGATGATGAAAGTATATTACAAATTCATTATCATCGTTTTATTGCTGAAACACAAGACCCTTTCGGTTCACAAGAAACTGATGATAGGTGGGTTGAAAGATATGGTCAATCTTCTATGATTGCCAATGGTTTCGAGCGCATTGCTCCTTCAAATGTATTTGATGGTGAAAGGCTTCATACAGGTACATCACCCGTATCAGATAGCTTAGAAAATGATTACCAAATTTCTCTAGAAACTTCTCCCTCAATTAAATATTCAGATTTTATCGCAAGTTTAGATTGGTCCAATAAATCAGGGGCTGATACATTTTCTTGGAATATTTCTACTCCCTCATTATCTGAATCTTACACGATTAGTCCTAAGTTATTTTTTATCGAAGATATGGGATATTTTCCTGAAGGCGGTAACGGTGAAGAATATTACCATCATATATTAAGAGATGTGGTAGATCTCTCTTCTCAAGAGGGAGAGATTTCGATAGATTATAATCCAGCATATGATGGTGATGATTTGAGTGTAATACTAGTATTCGATTGGCATTATAATAATCAAGATGGCTTTTTCGGTGCATTACCATATCCAAATTTAATAGTCTTCATATCTTTGTTTTTTGCGGCATTACATTCTCGAAAAGATAATTAATAATGTAATTTTCATACTATTATAACGTCGGGTTCAATAACCCTCGTCGTCATGAACTATACTCGGAGGGGTCGGTTTGGAAAATTTTGATATGCAAATAACCAATGAACAAGTCTCTCCTGGAGTATTTCCTCAATGGCTATATAATCATATAATTTCGGAAATTTCCGATCCTCTCACATATTCTAAGGGGGGGCCTTCAAAATTATTAGTAGTATATCCAAACGATGAATCTAAAGTTGAAATCTTGTCTAGACTATCTAACGATGGGTTCGTTATTGATAGGAATTTACACCATACTATTTCTTCATTAATGATTTCTATTATGAATGATTTTAGAATGCCTCAATTATTGAAAAATGATGCTTTTTTTGATTTAATCATCCATGACGAATGTACCAAAGAATCGAAAAAATTAGGTTTCCCTCTGATCAATCCTCTACCCACAATGCATTGGGGCCGTGGAAAAACATCTGCACTTCTTCAATTACATAAATTTCTTTCTTCAGAAAGTATTGATACATCCTCGTGGGATGGCCCTGGAATCCAAACAATAAATAAAATCTTACAATTATTAGAGAATAAATTGAATTTCACTCATCCTGATTTCCTTGCCAATCGCCTCATTAGTAATTTAAAAATTTCAGCAACACCATTTTCTTTAATAGATATTGATGGTATCATTATGTTAAATCATCCTCCTGTGACTCCCAAAAATCATCTAAATTTTATTTCAACTCTATCTGGACATTGCCCCGTTCATCAATTAGCAAATAAAGGTAATTTCCGTAAAGGTGAACACGGAGTACTACTATTAGATCAGTACCCAATAAAAAAACAATCAGATCTCCCTGTTTGGGTACCTAAACATAAACTCGAGGTTGTAGGAGAAGTTTCTACAAATAAATTACGTAGAATATTAATTCAAGATGAAAATCAATCTTTTAATGCGGCTTTATCATTTGCTAATGCACATTTATCCTCCACTCCTAGTTCGAGAGTAATAATTGTCGATCCTGATTATTACAACAATATCTCTGAATGGAATATTGGACTAAAGAATCTAGGCATCCCAATAAATCCTGAATCAATAAATATAAAGAATCACCCATTAGGATACTGGATAAACTCATATCTTAAATTAGGTCATGATTCTGATTCATTTTCTCTATTGAAGTTACGATCACTATCTCTTCAGAACTCAATTAATTTATTTCCGGAAATACAAAAACACCCTTTTGATGACGAATTTTTACCAATTCCTGATATTGAAATTCTAAATCAAATATCCATGGAGAATCATATTCTTGGAGGCCCGGGGGCTTTAGAAAGATGGATCGATAATTTATCTAAAACGACAAAGAATATTGAAGAAATCAAAAAATCATCTGAATTAGATAGAATAAAAAGACAAGAACAAACATTATGGTGGGTTCTATGTATTTCTAAATGGCTTTACCCAATACTTAGTACATTTGATCAAGAAATTTTGGATAGAAAGAAAACATCTTTAGGATTATTTTCGAAACATCCTCTTCCATTGCCTAAAAGTCCTAGATTCGGAGATCAATGGTTATTAGAAACCCTCAAGTTATCAAGAGAAAAATCTGGTATAGATGAATTAGATGGATTCTCAGGTTCCTCTGCAGGAGTAATTCAGAGTATTTTTCTTGAATTAAGTAAACTTAGAGATACGCAGAGAATATTATCTCAAAATAATAGTTCTTCCGAATGGTTTGAAGAGGTTTCGAATCTTTTGAATAATATAGATACGCACGTTTCTTCTAATAAAACTCGTAGTCGATTGAGAGTATTACCGATTGAGAAAGTATTAGGATGTACTGCTGATATTATTATCTTAGCAAATATATCTTCTCAATCATGGAATCTAAGAGTTCCTAAGATGCATTTTTTAGGAGATGAAGAAAGAAATAAGTATAATCTTTTGAGAGCCGATAGTCCTGTAAGAAATGCTCGGCACATACGTCAGCATATCTTTAATTGTGCATCAGAAGTTGTTATTTTAGATCCAAGTTTAGATGAATCAACTCCTGCAGCAGCTCCTATTAGTGAATGGATACTAGAGAATGATTGTGAACATATATCTGAGATATTTGATTCAGATAAGTCTACACTTTTAATTCCTAAAGTTCTTCGTCAGAATGATGGAAAACTACTCGAAAATTTTGAATCACCAATATTGTCACCAATCAATACAGCTGCAGTCACAATATCTCACGATTTAAATCTTCAAAGAGATAGAGAGCGTCGACAACCTAAATTGGCTGATAATGATGGATATCTCTCCGATGATCATAAAAATCAAATATTTTCATTTAATCCATCATCACTATGGAAACGAATTCCGAATAAAAGACCTGAAAGTATAAATTGGCCTAGAGTAAATTCGCGATGGCCAGTATATTCTGCAGTACAAAAATGGAAAGGTAAAGACTTCACTACACCCACAATTGATCCTCGTCCATTTTCTCCAAAACCGACTGATGTATTAGTTAGTGATAGTAGAAATGGTCATTCATTTGGTCTTGATTTAGAACCAATTTTTTGGTCTCCAACTACCTTACAAGACTGGCTTATTTGTCCTCGTAAGGGTTGGCTTACTCATGGAATTAAAGCCAGTATTGAAGAATCATCCTATGATGAAGGTCTTGATTCAAGAATTCATGGCACATTTTTCCACCAACTCCACTATAATTTATTATCAGAAGTTTTACAATTCGAAGAAGGTTCAGTTAGAGAGATTAATAATTCAGAAAAATCTCTAAATCTTGCCACTTGTGGAATCTCTGATGATTTATTAATGCAAAAAGCTCTTTTCCATCTTGATGATTTAGCACCATGGCTGATACGAACAGATTCTGTATCAAAGAATAGGCTTAGAATGATGAGTGGAATGTCAACAATTGAATGGAGAAATTGGCTGACTGAACCAAAACCAGTGCCTCTTTCAGGAAGACTAGGAGAGATGATTAAATCGGAGAAATCATCATTGATTAATTCGATACCTATAGCCTTTGAATGGAAATTTAATGAAGTGGAATTATCACTGCCAAAAGAACTCACTACACCCAATGGGACGAAATTAGATCCAATCAAAATTAAAGGTTCAATAGATAGAGTTGATATCATACCTTTTTCGATAAATGGTAAAGAAACGTGGATTAATGAAAAAGGCAATAGTGATGAAAGTGCTCCTTTAGAATTGTATAATTCTGATTGGCAACCCCGCCGACTAGTAGTAATTAGAGATCTTAAAACATTTGAAAAAACCAGATCTAGTGAAGTATCTAATCGTCATAAAAAAGGTGTAATGCAAGAGTTACAATTAGCACTATATGCTAGGGCATGGGAACTTCAAAATCCAGGAGATTTAGTAGTCGGTGCTGGTATTTCTATTCTTGGCCCCAAAACTGTACATTTTGTCGAGATATCAAAAATTGATTTAATCAAAGATATTCAGAGTATTGGTGAAAAGAGTACAATAACATATGACAAATATCGATTTTTAAATGAAACTTCAGATCCTAAAAGTGATCCCTTTAGAGC
>MDSX01063746.1_pt1 | contig 10302 bp, 11 predicted proteins | sample 811141 | NCBI WGS metagenome assembly MDSX01 (sample SAMN05326642, study PRJNA326480) | marine metagenome | isolation source: seawater | place: Atlantic Ocean: South East | collected 2010
AGCCCGATAATTACATTATCAGAAGTGCAGAGTACGTCTCCACCATCCACATAACCATTGTCGATCTCCAATACTTTAGCAAATTTTGACCTGAGAACCGGTTCTATCAAGTCACGCTCCCCAGCTCTTTCTTCCCTAATAGAACGCAAAATAATAGCACCTTGTGGAAATACTAGAGCCGGATCCTCTACAAAGAGCGAGTCTGGCCAACGCTCGGACAAGGGGAGCAAATGTACCTGTACACCATTCTTTTTTAAAGCCGTCAAATAGCTTGTGTGTTCCCTAGCAATTTCGTTAAAACAAGGAATTCCCGTGTTCGTGTATCGCAGTCCATTAACCACTGATTTAGAGGGAACTCTAGCAATTGCTCGATTAAATTTAAAAATAACGGTGACCTATCCCTAAAACTTAACCATGTCACCGCCTTTTAACCCAAGCATTTCCCTCGCTTCAGTTGGAGAAGCTACCTCTAACGACAGATCTTCTATAATACGCCTTATTTTAGCAACCTGCTCTTTATTAGATTCGGCTAACTTACCTTTTGAGATATATAAACTATCTTCCAGTCCAACTCTTACGTTACCTCCAAGCATCGCCGCCATCGTCACAAAATTCATTTGATGCTTTCCTGCAGCAAGCACAGACCACTGGTATTGGTCTCCAAATAATTTATCGGCTATACGCCTGGCGTGCATCAGATTTTCTTCGTCAGCGCCTATACCCCCCAAAATGCCAAAAATTGATTGTACAAATAGAGGAGGTTTGACTAACCCACGGTCAAGGAAATGAGCCAAAGTATAAAGATGACCAATATCATAACATTCAAATTCAAACCGAGTACCGTGGCCTTCACCTAATTCTTTCAAAATATATTCAATATCTTTAAAAGTATTTCTAAAAATAAAGTCCCTTGAGTTTTCTAGATATTGCGGCTCCCATTCATGCTGAAAATCTTTCATTTTATCTAAGATTGGGAAAAGACCAAAGTTCATGGACCCCATATTTAATGAAGTCATTTCTGGACTGGATTCAAGGGCAGCAGCTAAACGCTCCTTCACGGTCATACCGTGTCCACCACCGGTAGATATATTGACAACAGCATCTGTTGATTGCTTTATCCTCGGTAGGAACTCCATAAAAACTTCTGGGCTCGGAGTAGGACTGCCATCCTTTGGATCTCTTGCATGCAAATGTATGATTGAAGCACCAGCTTCCCAAGCTCCAATTGACGCATCTGCAATTTCATCTGGAGTGATTGGTAAGTGGGGGCTCATTGTCGGCGTGTGAATTCCCCCAGTAACAGCACACGTTATAATAACTTTACCCGATCCAGCCATAAAACCCTCCATTTAACATATCAAACCTAATCATTACTTAAAATTCTACACTTTAAAACAAATTCATAGATAGATTATTTAACCCTAACCTTACAATATTGTAAAAAAAGAATTTTGTCCCAAAATCGCAATTTTAATTTTTTGCCAGCGCCGTTTCCCGTATAGCAGTTAGTGTGGTTAGAGGAGTGATTGCCTCTGGATCTATTTTTACTTCAATTAGAGCAGGAATATCTGCCTTAAGAGCTTTTTCAAACGCTGGTTGGAATTCTTCCGTTTTATTTACCGTTTCCCCCATAGCACCATATGCTCGCGCTAACGCGGCAAAATCTGGATTTCGAAGTCCAGTATTTGCAATCCGACCTGGGTACTCTCTCTCCTGATGCATTCTAATTGTGCCAAACATGCTATTATTTATTACTATAGCAATAATATTTGCACCATATTGCATCGCAGTAGCCATTTCCTGACCATGCATCATAAAACATCCATCACCATTCATACTTACGACAGTTCTATCCGGGCAGACCAACTTTGCAGCCACAGCAGATGGCAGACCGTACCCCATTGAACCACTCGTAGGAGCTAGTTGGGTCCGGTATTTTCTATACTGATAAAATCTATGCATCCACGTTGCATAATTTCCAGCACCGTTACAAATAATAGCATCCTCTGGCAATGTTTCATTTAACCAGCACGCGATCTGTCCCATCTGAACATCACCAGGAATTGCCTTTGGAACCAGAGTTTCCAAATAATCACTGTTACCAAGTTTGGTGCTTGCGGTCCATTGGGAAGAACCAGATACCTTTAATTGGGATACAGAATCTATAAAACTTCTTGGGCTCGCATTAATGGGAAGATCTGCTTGGTATACACTACCCAATTCCTCTGCCCCAGCATGAACATGAATTAATTGTTGTTTAGGCTTGGGTATTTCTAACAAAGAATAACCACTAGTTGTTATCTCACCTAGCCTTGCACCTACCACAACGAGCAAGTCGCTATTTTGAATACGGTCCTTAAGGGAATTGGATAACCCAATTCCAATATGACCCACATAATTTGGATGCCGGTTGTCAAAATAATCTTGACATCGAAAGGAGCAACCTACTGGTAAATTATTTATTTCCGCAAAGCTTTGCAGTTTTTGACAAGACGGTTCATCCCAGCCACCACCCCCAACTATCATTAGAGGAGATTTAGCACTAATTAACATTTTTTCAAATCGCACAAGATCCGTTGGAGACGGGTATGCCTCTATCTTCTGATAACTATTAATAATTTTTGAGTCCGCATATTCTGTTAACATATCTTCCGGCAAAGCTAGTACAACCGGTCCTGGCCGCCCTGAAGTTGCGGTGTGGAATGCCCGACTTATATATTCGGGTATTCGGCTAGTGTCCTCAATTTGAGCAACCCATTTCGTTAGTTCCCCGTACATTCTCCGGTAATCAATTTCTTGAAATGCTTCTCTATCCATCATTTCTCGCCCAACCTGACCAACTAACATAACTAACGGGGTAGAATCCTGCATCGCTATATGAATACCTGCGCTAGCATTGGTTGCACCGGGCCCTCTTGTAACTAAACAAACCCCAGGTTTTCCAGTTAATTTACCGTAGGCTTCAGCCATCATAGCTGATCCACCTTCTTGACGGCACATAATAGTTCTAATGCTATTTGCGTCCTGTAATCCATCCAGAACTGCAAGATAACTCTCACCGGGCACACCAAAAACCATGTCTACACCATGCGTCCTTAGAGAATCTACAAGTAGATGACCACCCATTTTTTTTCCATTTAAATCCATATTATTTGAGTGGTTCATCTATATATCCTCTATACATCTGTGTTTTCGGTTTTGCCAAGTCCTCTTCATTAACATATGTGATCGAGGTTTTGCCAATAAACTCGCTTGGCAGAATTATCACTCGGATAAAACTAGAGGAAGTTTTCTTGTTAGCCTGAGCAAAGACTGGCTCAATACCATTTTCAAACCAAGCATCTCCTACCTTATATAGGCTGGAGTTTTCTTCTCCATCTATCCTGATTCCCCCTTCCAATAACACTCGAATTCCTGGTCCTGCATGTGTGTGAGTAAAAGCGCACCCAGAAGGAGGAAAGGATACGGTATCGCAACGAATCAATGAATCTTCCAGCCGCTGTGGGATTGAAATTAATTCACTTATCTCTGTATCATACGTGGCGTCATTCCTAGCTAACCGTATACCCGTATTTTCGAGGTCAACCAATTCCCAAAACCACAATATGGCCCCTTTTTCTCCAGCACTAAAATCAAGCGGTGTGTGAATATATGCGACTTCACCTTCATCTAAAAAAATTTTCCTATCTTTTTTAAGATCACCTCCTCTGCAAAAAATAACCACGTGGTTAAATGGTTTGATATATTTGGACCTGCTATAAGGAGATAAATGCTCTTTATAGAAATTAAGATAAATGTTAATTTTCTTCATTAATTTATACCGTATTCAATTCATCTCGCTATCAAAAGAAGGTATATTAAGTTCCCAAACAATAACCAAGGAAGCTAAGAGAATTAAGTCTCAACAACCAATTGTACTCTATCAGCAGCAAACCTTGAAACACCATACTCAATTGGTTGTTTATGTTTGTCTACATTAATTGATTCTGTAACTAAAATAGGAAGATTACGAGATTGAATTAATATTGACGCCTCGGTTTTGGTTGGGGGCCTAGCAGTAATTTTAGTTGTATGTCGTTCATAATCACCACAACCAAACGCACTCAGCATTCCCGAGATGGAACCTTCCTCTTTAAAAACTTCGATTAAATTAGGAAACCTTTGCTTTGGGAAATAATGAGATCCAATAGCCAACGGACGATTATCTATTTCACGAATAGTTTCCAAACAAACAACGTCGGACTTTTCGTTAATCTTTAATGACCCTGCAATGTCACGACCAGCAGATACCGTCGTAAAATTCAGAGTTTTAGCAATTGGGTTTTTATTTTGCTTCCGAACACTTTCGGTGAACCGGGTTCTACGGCCTAATTGATAATCAACCACTTGGTCAATCACAAAAGTACCACGCCCTTGATCGACTCTTATTAATCCCTCTTCAACTAATTCAGAGATTGAACGTCTTATAGTATGCCTGTTTACATTAAACTTTTGCGCTAGCGTGATCTCTGTAGGGAGTTTAGCGCCAGGAGTGAAGATATCTTTATTAATATCACTTTTGATATGGTCGGCTATTTGTCTCCATAAAGCCAGCCCAGAACCTCGGTCCATACTATATTCCTATGATTAATGCCGTTACTAATAATAAAAATTCAATATTTTTTTGCTTTACTTCAATGTTATTGTTGTTAGCCTTAACTTGTTTTCATCTAAACGTCTAGACAAATATCCAATTGGTTGGGAAATATTAATGAAACGTGCCAATGAACAAAAAAATAGAACCACAGAAATAAATAGAAGGTCGTGGCTATCCATTCTAGCAAAATCACCATTGTCAGAGATACAAGCCCTATGGAATAAACTAGAACTCAACCCAGAATGGGAACTTATAAGAAAGCCTGAAATCGGAATGGTTATGGTACAGGGTCGGACTGGCGGCAATGGCAAAGCTTTTAATCTTGGAGAAGTGACAATTACAAGAGCGGCAGTTAGGCTTAAAAACGGAAATGCCGGCCTAAGTTACGTTCAGGGACGATCAAAAAAACAGGCAGAACTTTGCGCCGTTTTAGATGCGATGCTTCAAACACCTGCTAGCCACTTACAGATATTTGATAATTTAATTACGCCACTTAAAGAGACCCTTGAAGAGCTTAGAGCGCAGCGGAGTAAAAAAGCTGCCAATACCAAAGTCAATTTTTTCACGATGGCTCGGGGACATTAAAAATGTCCATTAATAAACATGTTATAGATGACCTACCAACTGGCAAGGCGTTTAACAATCCATCCCATGACAGCCAATCTGTTTTTCGACAGATACTTAAATCGATGGCAGAACCAGGGAGCATTTTAACAATAAATGCACAATTGGTTCCCCCTCACCCCCTTTCAATAGCTACGGCCGCTATTTGTCTAAGCCTGTTCGATTTTGAAACCAATTTATGGATCGAGACCTCTCTAAAGACTCACGAAGTGATAAAATATTTAAAATTTCATACAGGCCTTAAAATCGCTGACAAGCCCAAAAAAGCGAGTTTTTGTATTCTTGGAACTTCGATACCTAGCTTGGATGAATTCTGCGCAGGGACTGCAGATTATCCAGAAAACAGTTCAACATTAATTATTCAAACAGATGAAATCTCTACGCGAGCACAACTGCAATTTGAGGGACCAGGAATAAAAACAAATCGATATGTTTCTGTTGGTTCGATAAATAAGGGTTTTTGGTCAGATCGAGAAGAACTTCAATCCCTTTTTCCAAGAGGTTTAGATCTTGTCTTCACTCAAAACAACAAAATGGTTTCAGTTCCGCGAACTACAAAAATTGACGTTTTATAAAATCTAATGGATGGATCCTGATTATGTATGTGGCAGTCAAAGGCGGCGAAAGCGCAATTAAAAACTCTCAGGAACTTCTGGCGGAAGAAAGAAGGGGAGATAAAAATGTAAAAGAACTAACCTTAGATCAAATTCAGAACCAATTATCCCTTTCTTTAGATAGAGTTATGGCGGAAGCTTCATTATATGACAGAGAACTGGCAGCGTTAGCTGTGAAACAATCTTGCGGTGATCTTGTAGAAGCAATATTTCTTCTACGAGCTTACAGAACAACTCTTCCACGTTTTGGCACTACGGTTCCTATTGAAACCGCCAATATGTCGATACGGCGTCGTATCTCTGCAACATTTAAGGATCTACCAGGAGGGCAAGTTTTAGGTCCAAGTTTCGACTATACACATCGACTATTAGACTTTTCATTAGCTGCTAATGGCGACGTCCCAGAAGCTATGGAGGCTGACGGCACTGTAGACAGAAACATGCCGCGGGTTACCGACCTTCTAAACAATGAAGGACTAATTGAAGAAGAAACGGCTGAGGACGATAATGAACCGTTTGACCTTACCCGAGAGTCCCTTAAATTCCCAGCCGACCGTCCAGCTCGCCTTCAGAACCTAGCACGAGGAGATGAAGGTTTTTTACTCGCATTGGCTTACTCTACGCAGCGAGGCTGGGGACGGAACCATCCTTTTGCTGGGGAAATACGAATGGGTGAGTTATCGATAGAGTTCATACCTGACGAGCTTGGGTTTTCTATTGAAATTGGTGAAATAACCATAACTGAGTGTCAGATGATTAACCAATTCAAAGGCTCATCTGACATCCCAGCCCAGTTTACTCGCGGGTATGGCTTAAGTTTCGGTCACAATGAGCGTAAAACCATGGCCATGGGGATAGTCGATAGAGCACTTCGAACTCGAGAACTAGATGAACATGTGCAAGCACCTGCCCAGGACGAAGAATTCGTGCTAAGCCATTCGTGTAACGTCGAAGCTTCAGGGTTTGTTCAGCACCTTAAATTACCTCATTACGTTGATTTTCAATCCGAATTGGTAACCGTCAGAGCGCTTAGAGGAGAAGCAAACATCGACAAAACAAACATTGTTAAACCAATCTCTGATATAGCGGCGACGGAGTAGTATCAATGGCTATATCCAATCAATCGGAAAAGGCTGGTAATTCAACAGAAACTCCGGAGATACTAGAAGGATATAATTTTGCTTATCTCGATGATCAAACAAAACGTATGATTAGAAGAGCAATCCTGAAAGCAGTTGCAATCCCAGGATATCAGGTGCCATTTGGCAGTAGAGAGATGCCACTACCGTTTGGATGGGGTACCGGAGGAATTCAGATTACAGCTAGTATCATAGGTAAAGATGATATTCTGAAAGTCATTGATCAAGGCGCAGACGATACTACAAATGCAATAAATATAAGAAACTTTTTTGGAAAAACCGCCGGCATTGAAACAACTGAAAAGACAACCGAAGCGACGGTCATACAAACTCGTCATAGAATTCCCGAAAATCCATTATCGGCGAAACAAATTCTTGTTTATCAGGTCCCTATCCCCGAACCTCTTCGTTGGCTAGAACAGCGTGAGTCCGAAACACGAAAAATGCATGCCTTGGCTGAATATGGTGTCATGCACGTTGGATTGTATGAAAATATTGCACATTTCGGACGCGTCACGACATCCTACAACTACCCTGTTCAGGTTAATGATCGTTATATTATGTCACCCAGTCCAATACCAAAATTTGACAATCCTAAAATGGATAAAATGCCTGCTTTACAATTATTCGGCGCCGGACGGGAAAAAAGAATTTATGCCGTTCCTCCTTTCACCAAAGTTAAAAGTCTTGATTTTGAGGATCATCCTTTCGCTATCGAAAGTTGGGAGGAATCCTGTGCACTCTGCGGTTCATCAAATAGCTTCTTGGACGAGGTCATAATAGATGATGAAGGTTCACGGATGTTTGTTTGCTCCGATAGCAATTTTTGTAGAGAAGAAACAGAAAAAATTAAGGATGGACCTTTAACTTATTCTGGAGAAACCCTGTGACATCAAACAAAGAAACACCGCTTTTAAGGGTTACAGAGTTGTCACATTATTATGGGGATCAGGTCGGCTGTGAGGAAATAAATCTTGAAGTTTATAACGGGGAAGTTCTTGGAATTGTTGGTGAGTCTGGTTCTGGAAAGACAACACTTTTAAAAATTATATCAGGATTACTGCCACCGACCCAAGGAACAATAGAATTCGATAAACGAATTGAAGGCCCCAGTGATATTTATCAAATGAGTGAGCCAGAACGTCGTCTTTTAATGCGCACCGATTGGGGTATTATTTATCAGAACCCAAAGGATGGCCTTCGCATGAACGTTTCAGCTGGAGCTAATGTTGGAGAACGCTTGATGGCAGTCGGTGCCCGAAATTATTCTTATATCCGCGCCGAATCTAATGATTGGCTTAATAAAGTAGAAATGGATCTTGGTAGAATAGACCATTTTCCCAAAACCTTTTCAGGCGGAATGCTTCAAAGACTTCAAATAGCCCGGAATTTAATAACTAAACCTCGGCTAGTTTTTATGGATGAGCCTACGAGTGGACTGGATGTATCCGTTCAAGCTCGTCTGTTAGACTTAGTCAGAGGGCTCGTTAATCAACTTGGCATCTCCTGTGTGATAGTAAGCCACGATCTTGGTGTGATGCGTCTTTTGTCCCATAGACTAATGGTAATGAAATCCGGAAAGGTTGTAGAGCAAGGCCTAACAGACCAAGTTTTAGATGACCCGCAAGCCCCTTACACGCAGTTATTAGTCTCTTCCATTCTTCCTATTTGAGTTAAAAATGAAAAATAAACTTAGAGAAGTGCTATCTGTTAACAACTTAAAAAAGAGTTTCATACTCCATAATCAGAATAGCTTTGAGCTCCCTGTTTTTTATAATATTTCATTCTCTTTAAGCAAAGGAGAATGCCTAGTACTCTCTGGTTCGTCGGGAACTGGAAAATCAACGCTTCTTCGATCAATTTATGGTAATTATCTTACTCATTTGGGGGAAATCAACATTTACCATAATCAATCGTGGATAAATTTAGTCGGAGCCCCGCCGCATTTGATTTTAGATGTAAGAAAACAAACCCTCGGTTATGTCAGTCAATTTTTACGTGTTATACCACGAATCTCAACACTCGATCTAGTTGCAGAACCGCTTCTAAGCCGCGGGGAAACAGAAGTAAATTCTATCAATCGGGCAAAAGATATTCTAAAGAAATTAGCTATACCTGAAAACCTTTGGAACCTGCCTCCAGCAACTTTTTCTGGTGGTGAACAACAACGAGTCAATATTGCTATAACCTTTGTAAGAGACTTCCCTATTTTATTACTTGATGAGCCAACGGCTTCTCTTGACACGAAAAATAAGCAGGCGGTTATAGACTTAATCAAAAATGCCAAGGACAAAGGAACTGCAATAATAGGTATCTTTCATGACCAGTCTGTTCGTGATTCCGTTGGAACTACAATTTTTAATATTGAAGAGGCAAAAAAAGCAGCATGACAAATTCCTAAAATGAAATAATAGTAACAAATATGGATTGGGAATTTCGTCTATAGAAAGCGGAATAGACGCGGAGCACGAAAAGAAGGCAATAGCAGTTTTGGCGCCCTTGTTTGGCGACGACGTTTTATTTACTATTCGCTGGCACATTAAAGCCAAACTTTATTTAATTGCCACTAACCCTGAATATTTCTCGTTACTATCCAAAAGTTTAAGGAGGGCCATTCTTTAATCAAGAAAATATTGAATTTGAACAAATTTAATATTTTGGAGATGACGTGACACTATGGAGATGGGATGAACAAGTCAGATCTCTCTCGAGAGTAACTCCACCACCGGAACATTTCATGCCACATATAAAACAACCAATAAAAGGTTGAACAAAAAATTCACTGAATAACTTTGCGTAAAACATGCCGACGGTTGAACGTGTGGGGTCTAACCTCTGGCCCCCATCTCCCTTTTTCTCCCGCCTCAGCCCATGCATCACTTGACATCACTTCAGGTCCAGCCACTTCATAAATAGCAGTATACTTTGGCTCATCTTCCATTTCGATTGTCTTGATCTCACCACCTAAGCTGATTTTCACAGGCTCCTTGGTATATCTGGATATTGCAATAACGCCGGGTACCTCTGATAGGTAAGGTACATGTTCGTTATCATAAACTTCATTAAATAAATCTTCCTTCTCAGGGGAGACATCCATGCTGACGATGAAGAGATACTTTTCTTTTAACGGCATGGTTTTGATCCTTTTTTTTGTTTGCAGTTAATGATTGCTTAAATTTCTCAGTATAGCAACGAATTCATTAGTAGATTCGTTTATGGCCTTGTGGTTTATAAAATTTAATATCTTGGGATTTAATACTTTCAATGCAATCCCTCGAGCTAGCCGAGC
>MDSX01080164.1_pt1 | contig 10300 bp, 8 predicted proteins | sample 811141 | NCBI WGS metagenome assembly MDSX01 (sample SAMN05326642, study PRJNA326480) | marine metagenome | isolation source: seawater | place: Atlantic Ocean: South East | collected 2010
GCAAAGAAAACAACATTGCCACAATTTGTTGTGGTATCAAGTCTTTATGCCCACAAATTGTTGTGTATGCAGGGGATATTGAAATTTTATTTTTTCTTCATATTTTATGAATGTTGGCTCTTGCTACTCAAATAATTGGAGATCAAAATGATTTTTCTGATGGGAAATTACCTGATTGAGCAATTGGATAAGATAGAGGCAACAGATTGTCCTTGTGGTTTTGCCAAACGAGCTTTCTCCAATGAGTCGGGGGCAGTTGCCAGTTTACATTTAGTCGAAATCAATCAGGAGGCTAAAGTGCATTACCATAAGAGGATGACAGAGATTTATCTCGTGCTCGAAGGAGAGGGTTACTTGGAGTTGGATGGTGAGCGTGTACCGGTTCAGCCCTTTACGACCGTTTACATTAAGCCTGGTTGTCGGCATCGTGCAGTAGGCCCGTTGAAAATCATCAATATTCCGGTCCCGGCATTTGATCCTCAGGATGAGTGGTTTGATGAATGATTATTGGTTTCGACTTGTCGAGAGCTCTGGTTGACGATTGAATCCCTCGCCCGGTTAACAGCGGGATTTGAAAGTAATATTGTGCATACTCTGATTTTAATTTTATTGGGTCTCACTTCGGTGATTAGTTTGACGTTTATCATCGAGAGAGGTTGGGCCCTGAGGCGTGGAATCATTCTTCCGAGACCATTATTGGATAGCCTTGATCACTGTTACACTCGTGCGGATGTAAATACAGTTCTACGGTTTGCGCAGCAGCATCAAAATACGCCCTTGGCTCGTTTGACAACTACAGCAATCGAACATCTCGAGTGGGCTAAGCCTGATAATGTTGAGGCTTTGCAAACTCGAGCTCGACATGAAGTAAGTAAAATGGAGCGAGGATTGATAGTTTTGGAGATTATCACAGGGATAGCTCCGCTACTTGGCTTGGTAGGAACTGTGGTTGGGCTTATCGATATATTTGGTACAATGGCTACAGGTCAATCAGAGGCTACGGCTTTTGCACAAGGTATTTCTACTGCTCTTTGGGCCACACTATCTGGACTTAGTATAGCTATTCCATCGCTTATAGGGTGGAGCATATACAACAAGCGAATAGAAACATTTGGTATAGAAATGGAAACTCATCTTGACGTTTTCTTGAGGCGTCAATATCCAAACAGCAACGAGAACTGATCGGATATGCGGTTCCTTCCACGTAAAAATCGTAAACCCCCCACGGTCATTGTGGTCGCACTGATTGATGTTTTAATGGTTGTCCTTATATTTATGGTTGTTTCTACAACATTCAAAAATCAGGCGGCTGTGCGTTTGGCTTTACCGGAGTCATCTCAATCTCAACAGGAGCCCTCCGTTAATCGTTCGTTGATTGTGACGGTAGCCAAGAAACCGCCATATTTTTATCTTGGTTCAGTTCCAATTGGAGAAGGGGCTTTGGAAGAGGAAATAAAAAAAGCGTTAGAGGTTAACCCTGAGCGTCAGCTTTCCATTCGTTCTGATACGGATGCCCCTTTTGGAAAAATTATTAAGGTTATGGATGCGGCTAAATCGGCCGGGGTTAAGGGGGTTAAGGCGTTCACAAGAGAATCTGGCAGCGAATGAGTACCGAATCTCCAATAGAGATTCCACCTCCGGATAGCATGCATCTTTCAGCAGCTACAGGTTGGATGCAGTTGGGTAATACGGATGAGGCATTGGTAGATTTGGATAAGATTTCTGATCATCACAGAGACCATCATGAAGTGCTGCATCTTGAGTGGCATATTCACGCACAAAGAAGAGAATGGGAACGCTGTGTCGAACTTGGCAGCTATATGGTAGAGCAATATCCTAACAGTTCGGCAGGATGGATTAACCAAGCCAATTCGCTATTTTACTTAAATCGTTCCCATGATGCTTATCAGCTCCTTGAGCCGGTTGCTGAGCGCTTTCCTAAAAACGAAGCTATTCCTTATAACCTTGCTTGTTATGCCTGTCGCTTTGGAGATATTGATTTGGCTTTTGATTGGTACCTTGTTGCTGAGAAGGTGGGGGAGCCCGAGAAGATAAGAGAGGTTGCTCTTTCCGATCCAGATATCGAGCAGCTTTGGGATAAGATCGGCAAATAAATATTAAAAATATTAATTTTTTCTATTATATTCATTTATTGACACTACTATAAATAGGTGCGATTTGATCCTAGTCCAGCTTATTAGCTGGCTATTATCTTTAATGAGCAAGAAAGTTAATATTAAAAATGAGGAATGGGATTTCTCGGTTTTAGAAAACGCTCCTCGTTTTCTAATCCATCGAGCACTGCAATGGGAGCTGGATCGTGAGATCGGTAGTGGTCATGAGCCGTTTTTAAAGACTTCCGAGTGTCGTCAGCGTTATTAAATCCGGATGCTTTAAAAGGAACGGCAACTGGTATAGTTGAATTGGGAAAGTCCAATACAAAAACGCGCCCTTTTGAGGAGGCGATATCTTTCGGGATTGATTGGTCACAGCCTTGTGACGAGTTAGTCCGGCAATTTAATATTTGGCTAGATGCGCAAGAATCTAACGGGCGCCTACAGGCTAAGCCCGCACTTGGAAATCCTAGAGAAGCCATAACTATGCTGTGCAAGATTTCAATCTTAAGATTGAAGAAGGCTGGCTTATCTCAACGAATTGCAGCTGAAACGTTTCCTCGGAATCAGAATTATCTCAAAATTCTTGCTAAAATAAACTGGACTACAGCTGCTCGAGAAGTTGGTAAGGCCTGTAAAAAAAGAGAGAATCGCTTGAAGAAGATAGTGCAGGCAACGGGTCGCAAGGATTGGAAGAGAGAACTTTACTAGTGAGATGGTTGGCATGCATATAATTTAATATTAAGTCGTAGGTTTGCCGTTTGAGGTTTTTGTATTTAGTTGTTTGATGAAGGATTGCCTTGCGCTTTACTAACCAATAAGGCCATAAGGCGGTGTGCCAGATTGGTTAACATCGGTTCTTTTCGGTATTATCGAAGGTATTACTGAGTTCCTCCCAATCTCGTCAACAGGTCATTTGCTTATCCCTCAGCAGTTGGGTTGGCTAGAAAAACAATCTGATGTGTTTAACATTGCTATCCAAAGTGGGGCAGTAATTGCAGTCCTGTTCAATTTCACAGAGAGGGTAAAACAATTGTTATTCCAATGGCATAAGCCTGAACCACGTGGCTATTTGGCGAAGTTGTTGGTGTCATTTTGTATTACTGGTTTTGGGGGAGTGCTCATTGATAAACTTGGCTTTGAATTGCCAGAGAATGTGCTGCCGGTGGCGTTGGCTCTTTTGGTCGGAGGGGTCCTTTTTATACTTGTAGAAAATCGGTTAGTTAATAGCTCTGAATTGAGTAATGTTACTTGGTCGATTGCTATTGCTATTGGTTTTGGCCAATTACTGGCGGCAGTCTTTCCCGGAGCATCTCGTTCAGGATCCACAATTCTGATTGCTCTTTTAATGGGATTAAGACGTGTGCCAGCCATTGAGTTTACTTTTCTTTTAGGGGTGCCAACATTATTGGCGGCAGGAGCGTACAAGGTGCTGCAGGCGCTCAATTCTTCGGAGGGGATTAGCGAGGATTGGGGACAACTTGCCTTGGCCACTTTGATTTCTTCTGTAACTGCCTTTTTTTCAGTTAAGTGGTTGTTGCGTTACATTGAGTCCAATACATTTGTGCTGTTCGGCTGGTATCGCATTGCAATTGGGTTAATATTGCTGGTTATTACATTTATGTGACTTTCCAAAATCGACCTATTACGGTTGACCTTATAAAGCTTTAAAGCAAAATCAGCCCAGTAACTTAGCTTTATTAAGATTCTGTGTGTGTTTGTACTCCTTTATCGTAACCCTATTAAAAGGATTTGTGTAATATCTTGCGTAGTTACTAATGAAAATGGCTAAAACATTAATATTTAAAGCTTTATTGCTTATTTGTTCGTTAGTTATTGCCGGTTGCAATTCTGAAGAATGGAAAGAAAAAGGTTCTAAGGATAAATCCAAAAAGCAGAGCAAAGCAAAACCGGTACTAGTTGAATTGGCTGAAGTTAGCGTTGGGCCCATTGAAAAGATTTTAGAGCGCTCCGCTCCGTTAGAGGCTGAAGCACAGGTGCAGGTCAATGCTCGAACAAGTAATCCTGCTGTAGATTTACTAGTCGAGGAAGGAGATAAAGTAAAAAAAGGGCAGGTTCTTTTACGTCTTGAGAATGACAGGCAAAAAAACGATTTTGATTCTGCTAAAAGTCTTTTGGATAAAGAGCAGATCGATTTTGTGCGGCAGGAAAATCTCTATAAGGACAATCTCATTAGTGAACAGGAATATCGCAATGCCAAGTTTTCTTTATCGCAAAGACAACTTAGCTTCGAGGAGGCACAACGGCAGTTTGAGTATACTGAGGTGCGTGCTCCGATTGATGGCACAATAACAATGCGCGATGTGAAGGTCGGTGATCAGGTGAGCAGTGGAGGAACAATATTTGAAATCATCGATTTCGAGTCGACAGTCGCAGTAATTCATGTGCCTGAGCAGTATTTGCCAGAGCTTAAGCCAAACATGGAAGCCCGTTTGATATCCAGCACGCTAGGAGCGAACAATATTATACCAGCCTATGTGAAGCGAATTTCCCCCATCGTCGAGGCGCGCGCTGGCACAGTGAAAGTTACTGTTGGTGTAAAAGAACTCGGGGCTCTTCGTCCTGGTATGTGGGTGGACGTCGAACTGGTATTGAATACTAAACGGGAAGCTACTTTGATACCGAAGAAATCGATCATCTATGATAACGACCAAACGTATGCATTCAAATTGCACATTAACAGCACCAATGGAGTTAAGAGCGTGAAGCGCCAGTTGGTTTTACCTCTCAATGCTGACAAGGTTCACATTGAGCCTACCAATGGCTTTGATGTTGGAGAAAAGATTGTTGTCGCAGGGCAGTCAGGTCTCAAGGAGGATTCTTTGATACGCGAATTAGGCGATCCGATTCCAGGTGAGACGACGTCTGCTCCATCTACTGTTAGCACAAACAAGCTTAACTCAATCTCAACTAACACCGCGGCTTCAGTTAAAGTCACGAACTAGATTTTTTACTCCTAACTGTAATGGAGTCCCCTAATCGCACCCCTAATTTTACGACCGACCGACCGGTCGCCGTGTTGATGGTATTTCTCGCGGCGGTTGTATTTGGCTATTTTTCTTACAATCAGCTGCCTGTCACGCTCATGCCGGAAATGAGCTATCCTACTCTCACTGTTCGGACCGAATATCCAGGGGCTGCTCCGGAGGAGGTGGAAAATGATATCAGCCGGAGAATAGAGGAGGCTCTTGGAGTTGTAGGAGGTCTTAACGAGATTAGCAGTATTAGTCGTGCAGGTGTTAGCGATGTCATTCTGGAATTTGTTTGGGGGACATCTATGGGGGATGCGATTCAGAACACGCTTGAAAAACTCGATTTGGTTCGGATGCCCCGAGAAGCCGAAAAGCCCTTGCTGTTGCACTATGACCCTTCACTAGATCCAGTGATGGAACTGAGCCTTTCTGGTTCTAGCAAGAGTATTAAGTATCAAGGAGATGAAGGGTTACGCAGGTTGCGACGTATTGCAGAGCTTCAAGTGAAGCGGCGATTGGAACCAATAAAAGGTGTGGCTGCAGCTCGTGTGCGAGGCGGATTAGAGGAAGAAATTCATGTGTTAATTGATGAGGCTAAGCTGCAGCGCGTTAACCTCTCTATTAGTCAGGTGCTCAGTCGTCTTCGTGCTGAAAATATCAATGCTGCTGGTGGTCGTATTCGAGAGGGTGGTGCGGAGTACATGATTCGAACCGTAAATGAATATCAAAATCTTGATGAAATCGCGGACACCATTGTTTTCCGACGTGATGGCCGTGAGATCCGGGTGAAAGACTTAGGCCAAGTCGTCTACGGACAGCAGGATCGGGAAATGATGACGAAGACCGATGGTAACGAAAGTGTACAGATCGATATTTACAAGGAAGCCGACGCTAACATGATTCAAGTTGCCGAGGATGTTAAAAAACTTGTCGGAGAGACTTCCGGGTCTGTTCGTTCAACATTGGCAGGGAAGCTACGTGCCGAGGAAGATGCATATCTTCGCGTGGTGGCTGATCGTTCCATTTTCATCGATAATAGTATTACGGAAGTCAAGCAAACGGCTTATATGGGCGGAATGCTTGCCATTATAGTTTTGTTGTTGTTTCTGCGTGATCTGCGAACAACGGCAATCATTGCCCTTAGTATTCCAATCTCGATTCTTGTTACATTTGCGCCTTTAAACATTTTAGATGTTTCTCTTAATATTATGTCATTGGGAGGATTGGCCATGGGTATAGGTATGTTGGTTGATTCCTCCATTGTAGTGCTTGAGTCAATTTACCGTTGTCGCGAGGAGGGTGATTCGATTCGCAATGCAGCAATCCGTGGAACAAAGGAGGTGCGCGGTGCAGTGATTGCTTCAACTCTTACTTCCATATGTGTGTTTTTTCCAATGGTTTTTGTTGAAGGACTTGCTGGTCAGGTATTCAGTGATTTGGGATTAACGGTCGTAACATCTCTGATTGCCTCGCTTATTGTTGCTGTTTTATTTATTCCGATGTTGGCTAGTCGTTCTGGATTTCAGCTCAAATCTGGGGCTGGAATGGGATCGCATTTTTTTGGCTCGATCGAAGGTCGTCTAAGTATGAGTTCCTTTTGGCTGGGATTAATACTTCCCGCTGTAGTTTTACTAGGTGCCATGATCGGTTTGGCTGAAGGCTATGCGGCTTGGATGATTTCTGCTGTGGATGATCCTCGTTTTGAAAAAGAGATTAGCGATACAAGTGTGACATATTCAGTTTTGAGAATCTGGGCTTTTGTTTGTGCAATTCCGCTTATCATTGCTTTAGCCAAGCGATTGCATGATGTCGGTATGTCGGCATGGTGGTTAATTACAATTGTCGTTCCGCTTTTTGTCTTATTTATAAGAGGCGATGGCGCAAATAACAGATATGGTGAATCTAGTTCTAATGCTCGAATGCTTGCAAAGCTTTGGGGGGCGTTTAGTGCGTTCGGAAAAAGTTATAGCGGGGTGAGATTATTTATCTCAAAGCAAACAATTTTCTCTTTAAAAGAGATTCTTTGGGTTTCTACCTCCTTATATTTTGTTTTAAGATTAGCCATTTCTTTTTTGTTGGAATTGCTTGGCCTTTCACTGGTTTGGTTGATTCGAGCGGTGGCATTTATCGTAATGGTAATTTATAGCAGGATTACAATCATTGGCTCAATTATTGGCGTTTATATTCCTAATAAAGGTTCAAATTATTCAAAAGGCTCATCTGATACAGGCCAGGGTATTTATCATTCACTGATCCGTTGGGCTATAAATAGTCCGGCATCGATGATTGCTCTAGCCATTGCTTGTTTCTTTATTACTTATTCTGTTGGACGGCAACTAGAAACAGAATTGCTTCCTGAGGTCCACCAAAGCGAGTTCACCTTTGAGGTTGCTCTCCCAGTTGGGACTCCTCTTGATCAAACTGTTAAGATTCTTGGTCAAGTTGAGAAAAAAATTCTGGAGTCAAAAAAGAACGGAGACAGTAAGATTGACACTTTATTAGTAATGTATGGATTCGACACCAGCAATATGAAACGGTCCGATGAAGGTGAACATTCGGCTCGTTTTAAAGTCCTCTTGAAGGAGACAAAAACGCCTTATGAGACGGAGGAACTGGTTATAGCAAAACTCCGTGAGTTATTCGATGATGTGCCGGACATAACCACTCGAGTTACGCGGCCAGTGTTGTTTAGCTCGAAAAAGCCAGTTGTGATTCAGATTAACGGAGAGGAGCTTTCGGAGCTTAAGGAGTACTCTGACCAATCGACTGCACTTTTATCAAAAAAGTCTGAACTTACTGATGTCGAACCCACTTTACGTAGCGGTGCTCCGGAAGTTCAAATTACCTATGACCGGCAGCAAATCATTAGACATGGTCTGAACATCAATTCAATTGCGAATCAAGTGCGCGATATGGTTAAGGGATCAGAAGCTACGCGACTGAACCGTCGCGACCGTCGAGTTCCAATTGTTGTACGTTTGTCCAAGCAGGATCGAGGCCAGGTGGCAGATGTTGGTCAATTGACGGTTAACCCTAGTGGGGATACTCCTATCCCTCTTAATGCAGTGGCAGAGCTGAACGTGGGTGAGGGCCCAAGTGAAATCCGCAGAATTGATGGCAAACGGGTGGCTTTAGTGCAGGCAAACATTGGGGAAGGTTCATTGGGTGCTGCCGTTGAGACAGCAAAGCGTGTACTTATGGAAAAAGTCGATTGGCCAGGATACATGGATTTTTTCATAACAGGCCAAAACAAGGAATGGGAACGCAGTCGCACAAGTCTTTATCTCGCCCTTGGCCTGAGTTTATTCCTTGTATATGTGATTATGGCTTCTCAATTCGAATCACTTACCCAGCCGCTTATTATTATGTTTACAATTCCAATGGCTTTTGTTGGCACAGTTTTGGGTTTGGAGATTTTAGGAATAAATTTATCCGTGGTGGTTTTTCTTGGAATGATTATGTTGGCGGGCATTGTTGTGAACAATGCTATAGTTTTGGTCGATTATGCGAATACTCTCCGCGGTCGTGGCATCCCGTTGAAGGATGCGATTATTCAAGCCGGTTGTGTTCGATTGAGGCCTATTTTGATGACTACGGCTACTACCGTTTTAGGCTTGCTGCCAATGGCAATTGGATTGGGGGATGGCGCAGAAATTCGGACACCAATGGCGGTTGCGGTAATTAGCGGCTTGTTAACTTCAACCATACTAACACTACTTGTTATCCCGACCATATATTATCTATTTGCCCTAGTGGGGGAACGTTTTTTTCAATCTGTAGAGGAATAGGCTATGCAAACTAGTGAAATTGCCACCGAGATCACTCGAGCATCTCTTAATCGCAAGGTCACGGTGTTCGTTCTGTTTCTGACAATCCTAGCTATTGGGTTTATTGCTGTTAATCGGCTTCCTTTGGAAAAATATCCCAAAGGAAGAGAGGGTAACTACATGCGCATTCGTACTGGGTGGAGTTCAGGAGTTCCCGAAGAAGCGATGGAAAAAATTGGGCTCCCAATGGAGGAAGAGCTCAGCACTGTTCGTGGTATTGAGTCCATAGATACGCGGGCTTCCCAAACCTCTTCGGAAGTTAGTCTGCGCTTCAAGCGTGATACCGATATGGATGTTGCTTATCGGGAAGTCCGTGACCGAATGGAGAGGGCCTCTCTTCGGTTCCCAGATGGAGTGGATGATTATCGAATTTATAAATACGGGGGTTCTAGTTCTTCGGTTTGTCGTATGTCCGTGCGTTATACTGACGACACCGACTTATACAACAATGTCGAAAAACATATTGTTAGGCCTCTGCAGCGTATTGATGGGGTTGCTGATGTAAATGTGCGAATTTATCGGAAAGAGATTATAATTGAATTAGACAAGGATCGTGCTGAAGCTTACGGCCTTAGCATAAATCGGCTTTCTCAGAGGCTTAGAGGGGACAATTTTACACTGTCAAGTGGCACTGTGACTGATGGAGGTAAGAAGTATCTACTTAAATCAAGCAGCACTTTTCACTCTATGCAGGATTTAGGAAATATTCCGTTAAGTGATTCGGTCTATTTGAGAGATGTCGCTACTATTAAATATGAAGTGGATGATACCTACCAACGCACTGAACGCTGGAATAAAATGCGTTCAGCACGAGTGGAGGTCGTCAAGGAAAGTGAAGCAAATACTGTCGAGGTAGGTAGTAAGGTTGCGGCTGCTATTGATGAAATAAGTAAAAATCCTAAGTTGGCTCAGTACGAGCTCTACCTATATCAGAATTATGGAGAGATCATTAAAAGGCAGCTGAATAGTCTGACCAATAATGGTCTTTATGGGGCTATAATGGCGGGCTTTGTTTTGTTCTTTTTTCTGCGTCAATTCCGATTGACGCTAATCATAGCACTCGGAATTCCTCTCGCTCTATTTATCTCCATGACAGTCATGTATTTTGCTGGGGACACTCTTAATATGACCTCCATTTTGGGATTGGTCATCTGTGTTGGATTGCTGGTCGACAACTCAGTGGTTGTTGCGGAGAATATTAATCGCCATTTACAGTCTGGGCTGTCTCGAAGGGCTGCCTGTATAAAAGGTGTTGGTGAAATAGGTTTGGCAATTACCACAGCAACGCTTACCACCATAATTGTTTTTCTCCCATCGCTACTTGTTGGGGGGGAAATGCGTTTCATGTTATACCAACTGGCATTGC
>MDSX01095640.1_pt1 | contig 10293 bp, 6 predicted proteins | sample 811141 | NCBI WGS metagenome assembly MDSX01 (sample SAMN05326642, study PRJNA326480) | marine metagenome | isolation source: seawater | place: Atlantic Ocean: South East | collected 2010
ATTTTTAAATTATGAGTTTTACAGCTTTCTAAAATTTCTACAGCACCTGTGATTCCTCCACATTTCATAAGTTTTATATTAACACCATCTACATACTCATGCCACTCCTCTATATCCTCTGCGTAATTGCATGATTCATCGACATAAATTGGCAATGCTCTATTTTTGTAAAGATTCTTAAGATTACCCTCATCACCTTTTGCTAATGGCTGTTCTATATAATCTACATTTCTTTCAGCAAGCCACTCAGTCATTCGTTTAGCCTGTTCCAAATTCCATCCTCCATTTGCATCAACACGACAGATTACATCAAATTCTTTGGAAGATTCTAAAGCTTGACTAAACATCGCTTTATCAAATTCGATCCCATCAGGAGAGCCCAATTTTACTTTTAACGATTTGAATTTTTGATTTTCAAATAACAAAGGAATACGAATAGCTACTTCCTCTGGGCTCATAATACCAAGAGTGATACTAGTTGGGGCGGAAGGCAATGGCATATTAAGCATAGTTCTGATAGATTCATTCTGTTTCTTTCCTTTCAAATCCCATAATGCAATATCCAATGCTGCTATAGCATAAGGTGCTATATTTTTATCTTTTGCTAATTGCCAAATCTCTTTGATACCCAATTTTGGATTAATATCCTTCCAAAACTCATTCAGAATATTTTTACAGTCCTCAGAATTTGGATCACTTGGATCTTTGCTAGGACTCATTTCTCCAATTCCTTTATGCTCACCGTCGTCAATCACAACAAATAAATTACTTGAGCCAGTGTGGGTTCCTCGACTTATTGTCAATGGAAACCGTTTCTTAATTTGTATGATTCTAGAAAATAATCTCATTTGGCTTTTTTAAAGATTTATAACTGAAAAAATATTTGTGCTTTTTTTACAAAATCAAATGGAGCGTCACTTTTGTCAATTGAGGCGATATAGCATATGAAGATATTAGTTCTGAAAGTGAACAAAAATGAAAATATTATTTTCAATAATAAGTATGAAACTTAAAAAAAACTGCTTGGAATTATTATAAAATTCAGCATTTTTCCAGTATTACTTCATCATTTTCTTGCTGACTTCTAATATATATTTCCAAATAAAGTAATTGAGTCGTTTTGGCGGCCTCATTTAACGAGTCTTTAAGACACATATATCATATCTTCGCGATCCGAAAAATTATGTACTAACATCATCTTATTATGTCCCGAGAATTAAAGCTTGGTCTTCTTTCACTTATCATAATTGCTACAGCCCTATGGGGATATCAATATTTGAAAGGTAAAAACATCCTTCACACCGTCAGAACTTACAAAGTCGTATATGATAATGTAGAAGGTCTTGAAGTATCAGCTCCAGTGGAAATCAATGGGTTTAGCATTGGTTCTATTCAAAAGATTTCCTTAAATCCAGAAAATGTTAAGTCGATGCTCATTGCTTTTGAGGTAGAAGGAGTTTATCGTTTTCCAAAAAACACAAAAGCTACCTTAAGCACCTCCAACAGCTTAGTGGGGTCTAAGAAAATAGTGCTCATGTTTGATGATCTGTGTCAAACAGATTGCCTTGAAGATGGCGATAGAATGATCAGCGCCTCTAGAAGTATTTTAGAAACTATACTTCCAAAAGAAGATCTTAAAAATCATCTGGCCATCTTGAGAGGTGAGGTAGGAGGAATAATGGATAGTGTCATGAGTGCTGCGAATGGAGAAAACGCTGATAATAGTTTTGCTCGCAGTCTCCGAAATATGGAAATATCAATGCAAAACCTTGCATCGCTAACCTCTACAATGGACAAATTCACTAAAGCGACATATTCTGATCTGGAAACAACCATATCCCACATGGCCAATATTACAGCTAGTCTAGAAAAGAGTAGTGGAGAGATAAAGTCTATAATGGATAATGTCAATACTATCTCAAATCAAGTGGCTCAAGCTGATCTAGGTGAGACAATCAACAAAACAGACGAAACATTCAACAAAACTAATGCGCTCCTTACTGATCTTCAAAGTAGTGTCGCACAGGTAAATGGTTCCTTCACAAAAATTGATGGGATCTTATCAGATATTGAAAACGGAGAAGGTACTATAGGTAAATTCATGAAAGATGAGACCCTATATCAGAATATGAATCTTTTGATGCAAGACTTCAGGTTACATCCTAAAAGATACGTTCGATTTAGTGTTTTTGGTAGAAAAGGTAAAGCTTATGAATATCCAGAGGGTGACCCAGGATTTGATGAAATACCTAAGGAAGAAAAGGAATAAAATTCTACTCTATTTCCCAAATACTGTGAACATTTAGATCCATTTTGATCTCCTTCACATTTTCTATACTTCCTGCATTTTCATCCATTGCCATAGTACTAGAACGTGCCATACTTTTATGATAAACAACAGGTCTAGAATAACCGCCTTCATTATAGGTAACAGATGAAATATCACCTAGTCTTTTCCCTAGAGCTGTACATATAATATTAGCTTTCTTTTTTGCTCTTATTACTGCATTAGTTAAAAGCTTTTCATTGGTAATTTCCAAAAGATCATCAGATATAGAGAATCCAACATTTAGATTAAGATCAGGGGAAACTTTTCCAAACCTTGCCAATACTTTATTGATTCTACGGGTATCTAACACTGTTTTGGCTTCTATTCTTGAAGTAGCAATAAATCCATCGTCCATTCTTTTATCTCCTTTCCATCGATAATTTTTCTGAACATTATATGTAGTAGTCTTGATCGCACTCTTCTTAACTTTCTCTTTTATCAGAAGGTCTATTGCCTTGTTAATTTCTTTATCCAATGCATCGTAAGCTTGTTCGAATGAAGGTCTTTTTTGATTTATATTAATAGAATAAACAACCTCATCAGGACTTACTTCCATTGTAGCATTTGCTGTTACAGTTACAGTTTTATTCATGGTGTTGTTTTGAGCCATTAACGTTGTGTCAGAAATTAAGAGAAAAATAAAAAATAAGTGTTTCATTCTGAATGTTTTCTTCAAAACGAAAGTGTCTAATTTATAATTCTTATAAATGCCAATTTCACATTTATTTAAATTACAAAATATTGACTTCAGGTTCGAGAACAACTCCATAAACTTTTGACACTGAATTAATTATATCCTTATAGTATCGTTCAATTTGCCTTCCATATTGAGCCTCATAATTGCAAATAACAAGAGCATGGTCTTTATGGCAACCCACTCCATTCTTTATTTTTCCTTTCCATCCACATTGCTCAATGAGCCATCCTGCAGGTATTTTTTCCCATCCTTCTGCATAATTATATGATGGGATACCGGCATGCTTAGTCTTCAATCTTTCGTATTGCTTTTGCGGTATAATTGGGTTCTTAAAAAAACTGCCACAATTAGGAATCAGATCTGGATCTGGCAATTTGGTTTGCCTTATTTCTATAATTGCTTCAGATACATCAGAAATAGTAGGTGACGTTATCTTTTTAGCGCCAATAATCTCTGCGACTTTTCCATATTCAAGATTTAATGAATGATGTTGTGGCAGAGTTAATCTCAAATAGATATGTAATATAAAATATCTTCCTTTTTGAGCATTTTTAAAAACGCTATTTCTATACCCAAACTGACATTCGGAATTGTTAAAATAGCATTTGGAACCTGTGTCCAAGTCTATGGCATCTAATCTTTCAAAAACATCTTTAATTTCAACCCCATATGCACCAATGTTTTGAATAGGAGCAGCACCACATTTTCCAGGAATAAGACTCAAATTTTCTATTCCTCCTAAATCATTTTCAACAGCCCATAAAACCGCGTCATGCCAGTTTTCTCCACCTCCCAATTTCACAATAACAGATTCATCATCATGTCCAACTATCTCCTTCCCTTTAACTTCATTTATTAGAACAGGTGCAGTATGATCTTTTGTCAAAAGAATATTACTACCTCCACCGATGACCAATGGAGCAGAAACAAAAGGTATGAGATCTAGAATATTTCTTTCAGAATGAATGAAGTGCAATTCTTCACAATAATGGTCTAATCTGAAAGTATTGTATGGCTTAAGGCTGATCACTCCATTCGGTTTTATACCATATCAAACTGCAACTTCGCCAATTTCCTATAGATGCCACCTTCTTTTTCAATAAGGCTCTCATGATCGCCTTCTTCTTTGATTTCTCCATGTTCCAATACATAGATACAATCCACATTTTTGATGGTAGCCAATCTGTGCGCAATAATAATGGATGTTCTTCCCTCCATTAAGACATCCAATGCCTCCTGAACCAGTCGCTCTGATTCAGCATCTAATGAACTGGTTGCTTCATCAAGGATAAGAATATTAGGGTCTTTTAAAATAGTCCGGGCTATAGCCACTCTTTGTTTTTGTCCTCCTGAAAGTTTAATGCCCCTCTCCCCTACTATGGTATCAAACCCTTCCGGAAAGGACTCTATAAATTCAAGACAATTAGACTTGTCAGCTGCTGCCTTTACCTCTTCTTCAGTTGCATCAGGGTTGCCATAAAGTATATTTTCTCTTATAGTTCCACCGAATAGGATTACTTCTTGGGGGACTATTCCTACACTAGATCTCAATTCACCTAAAGGATATGACTCTAAAGATTTACTATTTATAGATATGCTACCTTGTGAAGGTTCATAGAATCTCATTAACAATTTTACAAGAGTGGACTTTCCACTACCACTTTGCCCAACCAACGCTATCTTCTCACCTCTTTTCACTTCAAATGTAACATCCTGAAGTACAGTAACTTCCGTTCTACTTGGGTAAGAAAAAGAAACATGATTAAAATGAATATCACCTGATATATTTCCGCCATCACTTTTCACAGACATATCCAACTCTACTCCTCTCGACATGATTTCCTTTACTCTTTCTGTGGCTCCAATAGCACCAGCAATAGTCGTATATAAAGTTCCTAAACTTGCTATAGCACCACCTATCATCACCGTGTAAATCACAAATGATAATAGATTTCCAGAATCCATTTCTCCTCTTTGTACCATAAATGCTCCTTGCCACAAAATGAAGAGAATACCACCAAACATAAGAAAGACCAAAAAGGCAAAAAACAAACCTCTCACCTTTGCAAAGTCAAGAGATATTTTCACCATTTTCTTTAATGATTCTTGATATCTGAGCGATTCATAAAGTTCATTAGTAAAAGACTTCACCACACTAAAGTTTTGGAAAGTCTCCTCTACTATTGTATTTGTATCAGCCAATTGATCCTGTCTCTTCTTCGAAAATCTTCTAATGTATCTACCGAAATAGATGGCTAAAACTACAACAACGGGAATGGTTAGTAACATGATCAAGAATAGGTCTGGCATGAGGTAAGCTAATACACCTATTCCTACTATTAAAATCGTCCCTTGTCTCATAAATTCTGCCAAGGTCATAGAGAATACAGACTGCAATTGCTCTACATCAGCGGTTATTCTGCTAGACAACTCTCCAATTCTTTGGCTTTCGAAAAAACCGACGGATTGAGAAATCAATTTATCATAGAGTCCTTTTCTTAGATCTGCCATTCCTCTTTCAGATACATTGGCAAAAAGAATAACAATGACAAATGAAATAACTGATCGTATAGCTAAGACAACAAATATTACAATCCCCAATTGGGTCAAGTCCAATCCATATTTTGAGTCTTTTCCGGTGGCTACATTCACCATTTCTCCCGCTAAATCAGGGATGACTAGAAATAGTAAACTTCCTACACTGAGTATTACTAGTGCCGAAATGAAATACCATTTGTAAGGTTTTATAAACTGAAATACCCATAATAGGGATTTCCAATTTTTCTTTTCTCCTTTATTTTCTGAATCTGATTTCACTCTCATTAATGTGATTAATAAATCGCTGCAAATATAGTTTAAGCTCGAACATGAGAATTTTCTATTTTACAGGTGATTTTCTTCAAGTCAAATGAATAAAAGTTAAACGTGAATCGTATGAATATCATTCCTGAAAGTCTTGAATTGATTATGTACGATTGTACCAATATTTAGAAACCTCACTATGGAATAAAGAGAGGAGCTTTACAACACGCAAATCATTCTTGCAGAAACATCAACCGATCTTTTAAAAGAAAGGTTAGGGATATAAAATAAAAATACCGAATAAAGCATTTCGATCAATGAAAATACCACGAAATAAAATCAATAATTACGCCGACGACATCGTATCTGAAAGACAACGATTTCTCAATCAGCAAACAAAAAAAGAAGCTTTTCACCTCCACAAATATTCTTTTAATCCAGAAGTTACTGAAGGAAATATTGAGAACTTCATTGGTGTTGCCCAAGTTCCAGTTGGGTTAGCAGGACCACTACTTGTGAATGGTGAGCATGCTAAAGGAGAATTTTTAATTCCAATGGCAACAACTGAAGGAACTCTAGTTGCTAGCTACAACAGAGGCATGAAATTGTGTTCTGCATTAGGTGGTGTAAAAACTACAGTCATAGAAGACAAGATGAATAGGGCTCCCATTTTTGTATTTAAAGATGCCCGTCGTGCTCGTGAATTTGGCAAGTGGGTAGATGATAATTACGCACAAATAAAAGAATTATCTGAAAGCACTTCTAGCATTGCCAAGTTGATAGATATAGAGCAGTACACGGCCTCCAAGATGATATGGCTGCGATTTAACTTTCATACTGGTGATGCTGCAGGACAGAATATGGTCACGAGGGCCACGAGAGAGGCATGTAATTGGATCTTAGCTCAAAAACCTAAATGTCTAGAAAAGTTCTCCTTAGCTGCCAATTTTGACACCGACAAGAAGCATTCATATATCAACTATATCAAAACTAGAGGGAAGAGGGTCGTAGCAGAGATTACTGTACCAAAGGACCTAATAAAAGAAACATTTAGAGTAGATGCTAAAACAATGGCTTATCAGAGAGGATTAAGCACTACAGGTTCACTACTCAGCGGTTCTGTTAACAATGGAGCTCATTCAGCAAATGGAATTACGGCAATGTTTATAGCCTGTGGTCAGGATGTCGCCAATGTGGCAGAAAGTAGTGCTGCCATTATATATCCTGAAATTTTAGACAATGGTGACTACTACTTTTCTATTACTATACCTGCATTAATAGTTGCGACATATGGTGGTGGAACGTCACTTCCTACACAAAGAGAATGTCTTGAAATTATGGATTGTTATGGTAGTGGCAAAGTGAATAAATTTGCAGAAATTGTTGCCGCCACAGCACTTTGTGGTGAACTCTCATTAAGTGGCGCTGTTCTTGCAGACGAATGGGTATCGAGTCATGAATCCCTTGGTAGAAACAGATAAAACATGGTCATATCAGAAGTAAAAAAAACAGAACTGGAGCAAGCTTTTCATTTCGTGAGAAAGACTTTTATAGATAGCTATAGTATCCATAATACTCCTGAAAACATGCAAATTTATCTTACTCAAAACCTTTCAGATGAGCAACTATCAAAAGAATACGATAGTCCCAATTGTCTTTTTTATAAAGGCATTAAAAATGAACAAATAGCTGGATATCTAAAGCTGAATATCAATGATGCTCAAACGGACAAAGCCGACCTAAATGCCATCGAAATAGAAAGAATCTATGTGGATCAGACTTTTCATAAAATGGGATTTGGGGCTCAATTAGTGTCTTACTCAAAAGAAATAGGGCGTAATCTTAGCAAATCATATGTATGGCTAGGCGTATGGAATAAAAATGAAAATGCTATAGGATTTTATAAAAAAATGGGTTTTGACACCTTTGACACCCACGATTTCAAACTAGGAGACGAACTTCAGACAGACCTCCTAATGAAGCTCGATCTTTAGAATCCTTTAATTGTTCAGATTAACCATAGCAAGTTACTTCTCCCTACGAAATGAACGCTAATTACTTTTACTATTATTCTTGAATGATTTATCTGGATATGGAGGTGGAGAAGGGACTTCTCTTGGGTCTTTTTCTATGAGACCTTTCAAGTGCTCTATTGCTTTGTCCAGCTGAGCATCTTTTCCATTAAAAGTAGCATGAGGTAAATTATCGATTTCAATATCAGGTTCAAAACCATGACCTTCTATTCTCCATTCACCATTTCCATAAACACCCATCATAGGTGCTCGGGCTATACCATTGTCACTCAACCTATTAACTCCACTTAACCATATTTCCCCTCCCCATGTTCTGGTTCCAATAGTTACACCAAGACCCAATTCTCTGAATCCATCAGCGAATGCCTCACCATCTGAATATGTATTTTCATTCACCAATACAACTATGTGTCCTCTGAATGCATATTGCATATTCCAATATGGTTTTCCAGATCTGGATTTCCAATACATCCAAGCCTTTCTCATCAGCTTCTCTAAGATAAAGCTGTCTATATTTCCTCCATTGTTATATCTCACATCTATGATCAAGCCTCTTCGATTAAAAACTGGATAAAACTCTCTATAAAAATCATTGATATTGTTTCCTCCCATTGCTCTGAGATGAAGGTATCCTATATCATTTTGAGACATTTCATCAACATATGTACGGTTCCCATACTCCCAATCTTTATACCTCAAATTAAAATCACTTCCAATAGGCGTTACAATGATATCATGAAAAATATTACTTCTTTTAATTTTCAACCTTACTTGCTTACCTGCTTGATTCCGAATTAATGCTCCTATATCCGTTGCAGTCAAGGCCTTTATGCCATTCACTTCTGTGATTAGGTCCCCTTCCCTCACATTCAAATAAGGATCATCCAATGGAGATTTACTTTCTGGATAATCTGGGTCTGCTTTATAAATATATTCTATTCTAAATCCTCCATTCTCTTCATCTCTACTAAACATCCCACCCAAGTTTGCCACAGATATATTCTTATTATCATCTCTTATATCTCCACCTCTGACACTCGTATGAAGTGCCGATAACTCTCCGACAAATCTCCCTATCAAATCTGAGAGCTCAGTCCGAGTGGTGACCCTATCTACAAGAGGTAGATATTTATCATGCATTGCCTTCCAATCTACTCCATGCATATTTTTGTCATAGAAATAGTCTCTTTCCATTCTCCAAGCATCAGTAAATATTTGTTTCCAATCTTCCTTTGTATTTATAGAAAATTTCCACTCACTCATATCTATTTTACTCTCCTCAAGGTTCCCAATAGAGCTTGTACCCGCATTAGCCATATAAAAATTTCTCCCTTTTGATATGAGTAGATTTTTCCCATTTCCAGACAATTTGAATGATCGGATACCAGAAACCATATTTTTGATTTTAGGTTCTTTATTATCAATTTTTATATAGTTTAGATTGCTTTTAGCGCCCACTCCGGTTTCACCTGAAATTACGTATAGTGCTTTGTCATTAACGGCGAGGTTTCTATAGTTACCTGCTTTAATTGGTATCGCTTCTATTCTTTCTTTTATTCCATCTTGATCTATTCTGACAATTACAGAAGTGTCTTTGTTTTCTTTTGAGTCCTTAAAAAGTTCATCATTAGGCCTAAAAGGAGATCTTGTAGTTTTCTGTAGATTAACATGATATATCTTTTCACTTGCATCAAAATATGGCTCGGGTTGTCTAGCACCCCATGGACTTCTCACTAATGTTGTGAAACTCCTGTCTGATAAGAAATAAATAAATTTCCCATCTGGACTCCAACTTGGATTGTAACTATTAGCTCTATCCGTTGTCAACTCAAAGCTTTCATTTGAAACGGTATTGTGAATTATAATTTGAGCCATTGTATTATCAGCTCTCTGAACGAATGCCAACCATTTATTATCTGGAGACCAGGAAAAGTCCCAAATTCCTTCTTCATTAGTTGATACTTTAGTACTTACTCCCGTACTCACATTTAAAATGAACATATTATTCTCCAAATCATCATAAGCTATCCATTTCCCATCTCCAGAAGGTATTCCAGCATATCTTAGGACACTTCCATTCTCAGTGATATTTCGATGGTCTCCTAAACCATTCGCTGCCATGCTTACAAATTCAAATTCTCCAGATTCATCTGAAAGCGCAATTACATCTTTGCTATCGTGAGAAAATGTAGCGTCCCGATACCTTACATTAGATTTTTTGGTAAATTCCACCAGACGACCATCATTCACTGGCTTGACAAATACCCTCCCTCTTGTTGTGATTACTATCTTTTCTCCCTTCTTATCAGTGTTAACTGAAGTGATATATTGAGATGGATTATCTTCCCATTTTTCTCTTAACTGATCTAAATCAGATCTAAGGGTAATTTCAATTTTATTTGAATTATCAGTTAAAACGTTGTATTTCCATA
>MDSX01000682.1_pt1 | contig 10292 bp, 6 predicted proteins | sample 811141 | NCBI WGS metagenome assembly MDSX01 (sample SAMN05326642, study PRJNA326480) | marine metagenome | isolation source: seawater | place: Atlantic Ocean: South East | collected 2010
AAATGCTAACCTTTTCATTTGGAGTGAATAACAAAAAGAAATATCGCTCCAAGAAATTGACATCTTTGGAAAGCGAGGCCGCTAAATCTCGAGCCGTTACCAGCCTGAAAAAAGAACTTAATGAAGCACGAGAAGAAAGCGATATGATTAAAGATGAACTTGAAGTAGCCAATTTAAAAATTACAAATGTCAATCGCCAACTAGATTCATTAGAATTGGTCGCAACGCAAGCTCAAGAACAAGCAATTGCGTCTGAAAAAGTGGGAAAAACGGTTCAAAGTAATAAAATTCCGGTACCTCCTCTTGCAAAGGGCTCATACGTTGTAGTCTTAGGCTCTTTTGAAAACAAGTCACTTGCGTCAAAATATAGTGCCTCAACCGATTATGGCTTGCCTGTTAATATGATCAAGGCTGATAATAATTATTATCGAGTTTTTCTTGGGCCATTTAGTTCTTTTACTCGAGCTAAGGAAGTGCTTAGCGAAGTTTCAGGAAGAGCCTGGATTCTAAAGAAAAAGTAAAATAAAGGCAACGTTTTACTGGTTTTTACTTCACTTTTTTTGAGAAATGTAATTGAATAAACAACTGGAAAATTTTAAGTCTATGTTTTCTAAAGATGTATTCTCGATAAAGATGTTTTTAAAATTCCCCATTTCTTTAATGATGATCTTTTTCATTTTATGGGGTTGCGACTTCTCCAATAAGGGGCCAGTTATGCTCAAAAATGATATTGAAATCATAGAAATCGATATCGAATGCTTGCAAAAAGGATATGCAAATCGCGAATTTTCTATTCAAGAAATAACAAAAATATATCTAGACCGAATAAATGAATTGGACTTTAACGGTCCAAAACTAAACTCTATTATTCAAGTTAACCCTGATGCATTAAAAATTGCGTTCGAGCTTGATAAAGAATTGTCGGATGGCAAAATACGAGGGCCTTTGCATGGCGTTCCAATAATCTTAAAAGACAATATCGATACTCATGACAAAATGAATACGACCGCTGGTTCTTTAGCGTTAAAAGACTCCAAACCTCTACAAGACAGTTACATTGCGAAAAAATTACGTGAAGCAGGGGCTGTGATTTTGGCAAAAAGTAATTTAAGTGAGTGGGCAAATTTCAGAGGTCAAAAGTCCTCAAGTGGCTGGAGTGCGGTAAATGGACAAACAAAAAACCCTTATATCCTAACGCACAACCCGTGTGGATCAAGCTCAGGTTCAGGTGTTGCCGTATCTGCCAACCTAACTGTTTTAGCAATTGGGACAGAAACTAACGGATCTATAGTTTGTCCATCAAGTGCAAATGGAATAGTTGGAATAAAACCCACAGTTGGACTTATAAGTAGATCTGGAATTATTCCCATTTCCTTTACTCAAGATACCCCTGGCCCCATGGCACGAAATGTTACGGACGCAGTAATTGCTTTGGGCGCTTTAAGTGGAATTGATCCTCAAGACAAAATGACCTTAAATAGTAAAGGTTCCGCTTTAAAAGATTATACCCCCTATTTAAAGTTAAATGGAGCAAAAGGTAAAAAAATCGGTCTTTTTAAAGCCCCATTGGGGAAAAATACGAAAGTAGACTCATTAGTCTATCATTCAATCCAAATGATAGAAGAAGCTGGAGGAACAATCATAGAAATCGATGAGATCACTCCAGCCGAAACAGGAAAAAACTCATTTGAAGTAATGCTCTATGAATATAAACATGGCCTAAATGAATATTTTGCTTCTTTAGGTAAAAATGCTCCAGTCAAAAGCCTTTCAGAACTTATAGCATTTAATAAAAAGGACAGTTTAGAATTAAAATATTTCAATCAAGCGTATCTAGAAATGGCTGAAGAAAAAGGTGAACTAAGTGACATGGAATATAAAACTGCATTGGCTAACCTGGTTATAATGAGTCAAGAGCTTGGAATTGACAGAGTTATGAAAGAACATAAATTAGATGCGATTATTGCGCCTACAGGCAGTCCAGCATGGAGAACAGACATAATTAATGGCGATAATTATTATTTAGGTAGCTCCTCACCTGCTGCCTGGGCTGGATATCCAAATATTACCGTCCCCATGGGGGATATAGACGGATTACCTGTTGGTCTTTCAATTTTTGGACAACGGTGGAGTGAGCCAACTCTAATAGAAATTGCTTTTGCCTTTGAACAGCGATCAAAAGCAAGAATTATTCCTACTTTTCAAATCGATTAGCCAACCCTTATAATGGGAAGTATATTTGTCACTCAATAATAATTCTATTATGAAAAATATTTTACTATTTATTGCCCTGAACCTAACGATTACTCTGAGTGCGCAGAACAGGATTGAATTTGAAGAATTTGATTTAAAAAATGGCCTTCACGTAATTCTTCATCAAGATAGAACAACACCCATCGTTGCCGTCACCATGATGTACCATGTAGGCAGCAAAAATGAATATACAGATCAAACGGGTTTTGCGCATTTTTTTGAACACTTAACCTTTGAGGGATCAAAAAATATTAAACGTGGTGAGTTTGACAATTATGTGAATTCTGCCGGTGGTCAACTAAATGCAAATACCTCGCCCGACAGAACATTTTACTATGAATTGCTTCCTTCAAACCAGTTAGAGCTGGGGTTATGGCTTGAAAGCGAACGTATGCTTCATGCAGAAATTGCTCAAATTGGTGTTGACACACAAAGGGAAGTTGTGAAAGAAGAAAAACGTCAACGCTACAGCAGGCCTTATGCCTCTTTTCCTGAAAATATATTTAAGCGTCTTTACACCAAGCATCCCTACAACTGGACTCCAATTGGATCAATGGAACACTTAAATTCGGCGAGCTTGGAAAACTTCATCTCATTTTATGACCGCTTCTATTCTCCAAATAATGCAACATTAAGCCTTGCTGGAGATTTTGACATTCCTGAAACTAAAGAATTAATAAAAGCATATTTTAATGATATTCCAGTGGGGCCTAATGTCGTCCAGCCGAAAATTGAGGAAGAGCCCTTGGGAGAGGAAAAAACTGCGATTATATATGATGACATACAACTGCCCGCAATGATGCTGGGATACAGAATGCCTCCAAGAGCTTCTGATGACGCCTATGCCCTTCAAATGCTTAGCACTGTGCTCAGCGGTGGAGCTTCCTCAAGGATGTATAAACGGCTGGTCGACGATGATCAGTCTGCTGCATTTGTTCAGGTGTTTCCATTCTCTTTAGAGCAGGGAGGTGCTTTTATAACCTTTTCTGTAGCGAATGCTGGAAAGTCCATAACAGACATGAAGCCTGCCATTGAAGAGGAAATAGATAGATTAAAAAATGAATTGATCTCAGAGCGAGAGTTTGAAAAAATTCAAAATCAAATGGAGAGTGATTTTATTCAAAGTAATTCAACCATGGCCGGAATAGCCGAATCTCTCGCAGACTATCACACATTTAATAACGACGCCAACTATATAAATACAGAAATCGACCGCTATAGAAATGTGACTCGTGAATCTATTCAGCGCGTAGCAAAAAAATATTTAATCAATGAAAATCGGGTAGTGCTGAACTATTTACCAAAAAGTCAAAAGTCCGAGTCTTCAGAAAACAGTAAATAAAATTATCAGATGAAAAAATATATATTCTTATTCACATTAATTTTCTTTAGCCTACAAATATCGGCTCAAGCGGTTATTGACAGGACAAAAGCTCCAATACCTGGTACAGCGAGAACACCGGAGATTGCATCTTATGAGAGTTTCACTCTGAAAAATGGGTTAAAAGTTTTTGTTGTGGAAAACCACAAACTTCCGAGAATAACCATGAGGCTTATATTAGACAGAGACCCCATTATTGAGGGGAATAAAGCTGGTTATGTTCAAATTGCTGGAGACCTAATAGGTAGTGGAACTAAATCTAAAACAAAAGCTGAGATTGACGAAGCTATTGACTTTATGGGTGCGAGCTTTTCGACATCTTCATCTTCTATTACCGCAAACGGACTGAGCAAATACACTGATAAACTTTTAAGTATATTCTCTGACGTTTTATTAAATCCTAGGTTTTCTGAATCTGAATTCACCAAGATTAAGGCTCAAATGATTTCTGGAATCAAATCATCTGAGGACAATGCAGATGCCATATCTCAAAAATTGACTCAGGCATCAATTTATGGCCTAAAACACCCTTATGGCGAAGTGCTAACTGAAGCTACTGTTAATTCAATAAAATTAGAGGATTGCATATCATATTGGGAAACATATTTTCGTCCAAATATTGGCTACATGATTATCATTGGAGATATCACCCTCGAAGATGCCAAAAAGAAAACCAGTAAGGCTTTTAAAAAATGGAAAAAGAAGATTGTCCCAGAAGCGAATTACAATAAAACATCATTGCCAAACTCTTCAAGGGTCTTATTGGTAAACAAGCCCTCAGCAGTACAGTCCCTCATATGGATTGGAAATGTGATCAACCTTACTCCTGGGCACCCTGATATTGAGCCGTTGCGAATTGCAAATAAAATATTAGGCGGAGGAATGTCCGGAAGACTTTTTATTAATATTCGAGAAGACAAAGGATATACCTATGGTGCTTATTCCAACTTTGGAATTGATCGGCTTAATAGCACCTTTAGCGCCTCTGCAAAAGTGAGAAATGAAGTTACAGACTCTGCCATTGTTGAATTTTTAAACGAATATGAAAAAATCACAACAGAGCCAGTAACAGAAGAGGACCTCAAAGCAGCAAAATCAAGCTTAAGTGGATCTTTTGGCCGCTCGCTAGAGAGCCCTTCAAGCGCAGCTTCTTTCGCTTTAAATATTGCCCGCTATAATTTAGACTCTGACTATTATAATGATTACCTGAATCGAATTCAAAATGTAACAGTTGAAGATGTTCTCCGGGTAGCCAAAAAATATATTTCCACTGACAAAACAACCATTGCAGTTGTTGGAAAAGCGCAAGATATTTCCTCAAAACTAACGGCATTTGGGAACATAGAATACTATGACGCATTTGCACAGCCTACTGAAGAGCCTGAATTCTTATTTATTCCTGAAAACATAACACTCAAAGACGTTTTAAGTAGTTATTATAAAGCTTTGGGCGGGTTAGAAAAACTAAAAAAATTACGGGCAATTAGCCAAGAGTCTTCAATTGAAATTCCTGGAGCGCCACAAAAACTTAGTATCCTAAGGGCCAAAATGACTCCCGATAAAGTTCTAGAAAAACAAACCATGGGGAGTATGACAATAAGTAAAACTCTCTACGATAATGGGAAAGCGGAAAAAAGTGGAATGCGTGGCTCTGGACCAGTTGAAGGTTTAGAACTTCAAGAGTTAAAAAATCAGGCTAAATATGTTGTCGGAAAAGTAGGATGGATGGATCGCTTAGAAAATTTCAGCTTTGATGGCCAGACACTTATCAGCGGAAAAGAGGTGTATCAAATTTCCGAAACTGTAAGTGGCATCGGTGGAGATGTTAAGTCGAAGAAAATTCATTATTTCGATGTGGCCTCCGGCCTTCTCTATCAAAGCATAGAAAATCAAGAATCACCCCAAGGAAATATTTCAATAACCACCACCATTAGAGAGTGGGAAGAAATTAACGGAATTAAATTTGAAAAAATTATTGAGACTACCGCGGGTCCACAAAAATTTAAAATTACTCTCGACAGCACTTTACTTGACGGCGATGTAAAGGAATCCATTTTTAAATGAGGCTAGTTTTTAATAAACTCTCAGCTCTGAGCACAGCTTAGGATAACGGGAGGCAAAAAGGGAAATAAGTCCTTTCGCAAAATAACATACAGAACAAAAACAGAAGACAAAGGTTATATCTCTGTAATTCAATTTATTATCTTCTTTTTTCATCGTATATTATTATCTTAAATAAAATGAAAATGAACAGCTTCTACGATAAACTGTTTTCTGATAGGACACGAAACACAATTCAAACAATTACCACCATACTCGCTGTACTTGGATTTATTGCTCACTTAATTTTAATTGGACTTACGTCATTATCCATTATTGACCTTTCGACTTTTGGGCTCTTTGACAACCCCATTAATGCGATATATACCCCATTCTCATTTATCCTTATCTATGAAATTTATTTACTGGTATATTACCTCCCTCGGTCATTCACAACAAGCCTTCTAAAGCAATTCGAAATAATATCTCTCATTATTGTTCGAAGGGTGTTTGCAGACATAACAAAAATTGATTTCACAACAGTAAGTCTCTCAAACCCAGAACTTGGAAATCTGTTTATCGATCTCAGCGCGGTTCTAATATTAGCACTAACAATCCTTTTATTTTATAAAGCGAAATCAAAGCTAGAGGAAGAACCAGTAAATGGCTTCGATGCTACACTTGAAAATCGATTTAATAATCTCAAAAAATATGTTTCCTCTGCTTTGATAATTATACTCGTATTGATTAGTCTCGTTCATTTCGTAGACTTTGTTATTTCATCCCTCACGGGTGAGCACTTAATAGCATCTATGAAAAATGACTTAAATTCCATATTCTATAAAGACTTCTTTACCGCATTAATACTTACTGATGTATTAATTCTATTATTGTCTTACAGCTTCTTTCAGGACTATTTTCGACTTCTGAGGAATACTGGATTCGTAATTGCGACCATCTTAATTCGACTATCATTCGGAGTTGTCGGTTCATTGAATGTTATTTTAATATTATCCTCGGCTGCCTTTGGCTATCTTATCCTTCTGATTTACAACCACTACTTGCGAACAACCACCGAAAAACTGACTTAACTAAATCGAAGCTTCTTTAGGGCTTCATAAATGGGTGTAAAAAAGTGAAAGTTAAAATACCAAAATTGGGACTAAAAGTGATTATTTTGACGATTTTTCGACTTTTTTTCTCAAAAATGAGGCGAAATCGAAGAAAAAATGAAATTTGCAAACCCAATATACTTTCTCTTCATGGATTCGGCTATTTTCAATAGCCCGGAAATAACAAAAATCTCCATAAATTACGCAAAAAACGCCTTTTTTATCCAATTTTAATGCTTTTTTTAACAAAAAACGGCCTTTTTGTTTATTTAAATGTTTTCTCTTTATCTTAAATGATTATTCACATATTTAAAAAACCTGAAAAGGCCTTAAATTGTCAAAATGGGTCAATTTTGAATGTTTTTTGATCATTTTTTACCATTTTCATTGAAAAATTACCATTTTTAAACCTTTGAATTCTTTTAAATGCACGTATTAATTACAGGAAGCACAGGCATGGTTGGAAAATCCGTCTTAATTGAATGTCTTGAGCATAAAAGTGTAAAAAAAATAACATTAATTAATAGGTCAAGCCTGAACCTAATAGACTCAAAAATTAATGAAATTATTCATGCCGACTTTTCGAACTTGAAATCTATAAAACCCAAAATTGAAGCCTATGATGCTTGCTTTCATTGCATGGGGGTATCTTCTATAGGGATGAAAGAACCTGAGTACACTAAACTCACTTTTAATATCACAAAAAACCTAGTGGATTTAATGTATGATAAAAATCCAAATATGGTATTTAACTATGTCTCTGGAACGCTTACAGATAGTTCGGAACAAGGTCGAATCATGTGGGCAAGAGTTAAAGGGATGACAGAAAACTATATATTCAAGAAAAGATTTAAAGATGCATATGCCTTTCGTCCGGGTGCAATTACTCCAGAAAAAGGTGTAAGATCTAAGACAGCTTGGATAAATTTTCTTTACATCATGCTCAAACCATTTTTCCCACTTTTTTCAAAAACATTTGTACGAAGTAGTGATTTTGGCACTGCTATGATTAACTCTGTCATCTTTCCACAAGAGCTTAAATTACTTGAAAATCATGATATTAAAAGACTATCTATTCAAAAACATTAATAATTCAGAACTCTATTCTTATTCTTATAAACTATTTCAAATTATGTAACTTGGTGATTCCAAATTTATCTAATGCCATGAAAAAAAAACTATCTCTCTTGCTCATTGCCGTAATAAGTCTTGGCGGTTGCGAATTATTTACTGACCCATGTCAAGAACTTACATGCCTTAACGGAGGGGTTTGCCTCGATGGACTTTGTCTTTGCGATGATTATTATGAAGGGCAAAATTGTGAAACAGAAGAAAGAGCAAAATACTTTGGAACCTATGCGGGAAACACCACCTATAGTGATAGTCAAGGAAACACAAGTACTTATGCAGATACAAAAGAAATTTCCTCAAGCGTCCAAGGTATTTCGTTTTTAGATTTAAATGGTATCTATGCCTCATTGGACAGCTCTGGAGCATCAGAATTCTCAATCCCTGCTCAAGGAAACTTAAATCCGGGGTCTACAGACTCATCTTTTTTCTCTGGGTCTGGATCGTTTAGTAACAATTCCGCAAGTTGGATTGTAACCGTTGAGAGTAGTGGAAGTACAGTAACTATGAGTTTTGCTGGAAGCAAATAACATGACCCCTATTGAAAAGCTAATACGCTATCCGGAGGAGGGTTATTTCGGGGGCGTTTGTTATGGCTTGGCAAGGCATACAGGGATCGATCCCATACTGTGGAGAACTCTCGCAGTTTTTTCTGGGGGTGGTCCAATTATCTATATCGTCCTTTGGGCTTTGGTCAAAAAAAAGGATCACATCTCTTAGGTTAAATTTATTTCCCTAATAAATTGTTTTCATCAACTCGAACATCCCGATAATTGGTCCCTGTTCCGTTGAAGCCCATCGCTTAAGTCAAGCTTAATTGAGCTAAGGATGCCCTTGGCATCCTTAGCATCAAAAAAGATGAGAAATTCTTAAACTATAGATAAATTCTTTCACGTTGATTATTGAATAACAACAGGCAATGTCTTAATTCCAAGTGTCGACTTTATCTGCACTCGGTAAACACCTTTTGGTTTATCTCTTACATCTATGTTCGTCCTTGAATCTCGAACTACTAGACGCTCAATTACCCTTCCAACACCATCAATAACAACCATTTCTGAACCAAGATATTCCTCAGGAACATATACCGTGAACTGGCCACCGTTTGGATTCGGATATAGCTTCGTTCCAGACATCAAATCTTCTTCAAAACCAATTCCACTGATTGTAAAGCTTACACTCGCGGAGTCCGAACAAACGCCATTAGAGATGACAAGCCAAACCGTAACGTTAGTATCCGGAATACCCCAATTCACAACTAAACTATCTGTTCCTTGTCCAGATACAATAGTCCCCCCTTCAACATTCCATTGGTACGTCTGAGTAGAGTCTAAAGTGATTGTGAACGTTGTAGAAGACCCAGTCGCCACCCAGCCAAGGCCATTAGCCACAATCTGAGGAACAACAATGTCGGGAACTACGGTAATCGAGGTAGTGTCACTATTTCCTTCACAGCCATCATTGGTCGTTGCTGAAACATAATAATCACCGCTGGTATTTACGATTATTGCTTGCGTGCTATCTCCATTGCTCCAGAGATAACTCTGGCCCGGAGCAGCAATTAAGACCGCTGAGTCACTAGCACAAAACAAGGTTTGCGTGACAACAACAGATGTGTCAGGGTCTGCAAAAATACTCGTCGTATAAACTGCCGAAGTATCTATACACCCATCAAGTGTAGTAGCTGTAAAGCTGTAAGACCCTACTTGATTTGTTGTGATACTTTGAGACGTATCTCCAGTACTCCATGCGTAGCTCTGTCCAGCAACTGCTGTTATTGTAACATCTTCGTAGCTACAGAAGTCTAATCCACCACTTGTCGTTACAGAAATATCTGCATCCGCAAAAATCGTAGTCGTAAAGTTGGATGTAGTATCCACACAACCGTCACTTGTAGTTATTATTGCATGATATGAGCCAGCTTGATCTATAGTAATACTCTGAGTTGTCTCGCCTGTGCTCCAAGAATATGTCTGACCTGAAGCGGCAGTTAGTACCACGTCTTCGTAACTACAAAAATCTAATGATCCGCTTGTAGTTATATTAATGTCTGGGTCAACAAAGACAGTAGTGGCGTAAGTGGCTGTGGTGTCAGAGCATCCATTGCTCGTTGTTACCACTGCGTAATATGATCCTGCCTGCGTCACTGTGATGCTTTGGGTTGTTGCTCCATTACTCCACATATAACTCTGGCCTGGCGCCGCTGTTAATGTAACGTCATCATAACTACAGAAATCCAATGAACCACTAACCACAACACTCGTGTCTGGATCCGCAAAAACTGTAGTTGTGTAAGTGGCTGTCATCTCTGAGCAACCATCACTAGTAGTCACCATTGCAGAATAAGAACCCGCCTGGTTTACCGTAATACTCTGTGT
>MDSX01013333.1_pt1 | contig 10292 bp, 9 predicted proteins | sample 811141 | NCBI WGS metagenome assembly MDSX01 (sample SAMN05326642, study PRJNA326480) | marine metagenome | isolation source: seawater | place: Atlantic Ocean: South East | collected 2010
AGTAGAAGGCTGGACAGGAATGGGTATGATGGCTGTTGCAAACACCAGAGTTGTAAGAAGATCAGCTGCATTAATGGAGCAGAATCAGAAACCTTATGGAAATAATTTTACTTTTGGCGAGCATGGTTTGTTTTCAACTAAACGTATGGCTAGATTAGCTTCTTATGGACTGATAATGGCTTTCATAGTTTTAAGTACACCGATAAAACGTTTAGTGAGACCTTTTCTTCCAAAACCTGGAGAAGGCCCGAGTCAAGAAATGCAAGATAAGGGCTGGTTTAGAGCAACTTTCGTTGCACATTCCGAAGATGGCGATAGAAAGATCTGTTCAATGTATGGATCCGGAGACCCTGGATATAAATCTACAGCTAAATTAGTTTGTGAATCTGCTATGGCTCTAGCCAAGTCTAATGAACTTCCTGGAGGCAATGAATATGGTGGAGTTTTAACTTCTGCTGTAGGACTAGGAGAAGTTTTAGTGGACAGACTTAGGAATGCTGAAATTGAATTTAAAGTTCTAAATTAGACTTTAAACCTTTTAAGTTTTTTCTTTACCAACCTATTCTTTAAAGAAGCTGTTTGTATAACTCCTTCTTCGAAAGGAACCTTGGCTTCACCTTGAATCAACGGTCTAAGATAATTTTTGCAAGATTGAGTTATTCCAAATCCATCCTTTGATATGAAATTTTTAGGCATTTTCTTTTCTACGTTGGCTACCTTAGATAGTTCCACTTTTCCAATTTCCCAAGAATAAGGTTTAGATTTCTTCCTTACAATAACTGGCATGATGCTATTTTCACCAGAAGTAGCAAATTCAACAGCAGCTTTACCAACTGCATATGCTTGATCCAAGTCTACTTGAGAAGATATATGCCTTGCTGATCGTTGTAAGTAGTCTGAAACAGCCCAATGGTATTTGAGTTCTAATTTTTTATTAACTATTTCCGCAATTCTAGGCCCCACACCTCCAAGTTGTTTATGACCAAAAGAATCGACTCTTCCTGCATCTGCAAGAAATTTTCCATTTTTGTATTTCACACCTTCTGATACAACTATTACGCAATAACCGTCTTTTTTTACCGAATCTTTTACCTTCTGCAAGAATTTACTTTCATTGAAAGGAACTTCTGGAAGCAAAATAATGTGCGGTGCTGGATTATCTTTAGATTGTGCCAAGCCTGAAGAAGCAGCTAACCAGCCTGCGTGTCTTCCCATTACCTCAAATATGAAAACTTTTGTGGAGCTACTAGACATACTTTTTACGTCTAAAGCTGCCTCTTTTGTAGAGGTAGCAATATACTTTGCAACAGAACCAAATCCAGGACAGTTATCCGTATAAGGTAAGTCGTTGTCTATAGTTTTAGGAATACCTATACAAGTAACTGGAAATCCAGCTTCTTTTGTGTATTGAGATATTTTATTTGAGGTGTCTTGAGAATCCCCGCCGCCGTTATAAAAGAAGTACCCTATCTCATGAGCTTTAAAAACTTCAATTAACCTTTTATATTCTCTTCCATTCTGCGCGGCATCTTTAAGTTTATGCCTGCAAGAACCAAAAGCTCCACCAGGTGTATGCATTAGTTTTCTAATTTCTGAAGGGTTTTCGACACTGGTGTCTATAAGCTCTTCATTCAGGATTCCTAAAATTCCATCTTTTCCAGCGTACACTTTTTTAATTCTTTTAGACTTTCTAGCCGACTCTATAACCGCACAAGCAGTAGCGTTTATGACTGAAGTTACTCCACCAGATTGAGCGTATAGAGCATTTTTTGCTTTCATATGTGTGATGTTACTGAAAACAAGTCTATCTTGGAATCATTCTTGATAGGTATAATCCTTTTTATGGCTAAAGAAAAAATTCATATATTAGGAATATGTGGAACTTTTATGGGAGGATTGGCCATCTTAGGAAAAGAAGCCGGTCTTGAAATAAGCGGATGTGATTCTAATATTTATCCCCCTATGTCAGAACATTTATTTGAAATGGGCATTGAAATTAATTCCGGTTATAACCCTTCTGATTTACCAAAAGCTGATTTCTATGTTATCGGAAATGCTATTTCAAGAGGCAATCCTGCTTTAGAGGAATTGCTTAATAGAAAGGCTAATTTAATTTCGGGACCACAATGGTTATATAACTTCGTGCTTAAGGATAAAAAAGTCATAGCAGCATCAGGAACTCATGGCAAAACAACAACAACTGCCATGATTGCATGGATTTTTGAATACTTGAAGATCGATGTAGGATATCTTATCGCAGGAAAGCCAAAAGATTTTAAGAAATCTGCCAGAAAAGGGTCTGAAGATATTTTTATTATCGAAGCAGATGAGTACGACACAGCTTTTTTTGATAAAAGATCAAAATTTATACATTACAAGCCCGATACACTGATTGTAAATAATATTGAATTTGATCATGCAGATATTTTTAAAGATATAACTGACATACATAAAGAGTTCCATAATTTAATAAGGTCAATGCCAGAAGAGGCACAAATTATCTTTCCTACAGAAGATTTAAACATAGCTAAAGTTCTAAATATGGGTTGTTGGAGCAAGCAAGAGAGCTATTCAGTTAATGGTAAGGCTCAGAATAATTACACTGCAATATCATCAGATTATTCAAAAATAAGATTCAAAACAGACACTGATGAGGGTGAATTAAATTGGAAGATGTTTGGTGAATATAACGCTAGAAACGCAATGAGTGCGATCTTAGCAGCCAGAAGATATGGCGTAACTCTTACTCAATCGTTAGAAGCATTATCAAATTTTAAAGGAGTTGCTAAAAGACAAGACATACTTATTGAAGAAGAAAACATTATTGTCATGGAGGACTTTGCTCATCATCCCACAGCCATTCAGATGACTTTATCGGGTCTTCGAAATAGGTATAAGGATTACAAAATTATTGCAGCCATAGAATTACGGTCTAATACTATGAAGTCAGGACATCATGATGATGTGTTAATTAAAGCTACAAAAGAAGCAGATAAAGTTTATTGGAAAATTGAAGATAAGAAACAATTAGATAAATTTTTAGACTCAGATATTTCTCGGTCTAAACCAATTCAATCAGTTGAAGAAACTTCTAATGAGATAGTTCAAGGTATCGAAAAAAAGACTTTAATTGTAGTTATCTCAAATGCAGATTTTGATGGTTTGTCACAAAAAATAATAAATAAATTATAAAAGAGATAAATGAAGGAAAATAATACTTACCCCGTATTTCCCCTTTCAATTAATGTTCTTCCAGGTGCCTACCTGCCTTTGCAGATATTTGAACCAAGATACTTAGACATGGTAAAAAGTAGTTTAGTTAAAGAAGAAGGGTTCTGTATTGCCTTAACTAAGCAAGATGAAGAGGCATATACAGATGAACTACCAAACCTTTTTGAGGTAGCGACTTATGTAGAAATTGTGGATTTTAATCAGCTTCAGAATGGACTACTTGGAATCACTGTCAAAGGGTTAGACAAAGTTAAGATTTTAGATAGATGGAAGCAAGATGACGAATTACTATTAGCTAAAATATCTAAATTTAAAGAATTAGGAGAAGATTTTTCTGAAGATCCTGCTTATAAAGAAATATGGAGTATGCTGACAGAAATAAGTAATCATCCAGAAGTAAAAAAATTAAATTTAGAAATAGATCTAAAAAATGCCATTAATGTCAGCTACATACTTGGGAGCCTGCTTCCTCTTACTCCTATAGAAAAACAGACGATGCTGGAATTAGAGAATAGTATAGAGAAACTTGACTTTCTAAAGTCTATTATTAAAAAGTTGGGCGGTTAAACTTATGTTCCTGATCGCCAATTTCCATGAAAACCATATGGAATTCTGTGAGGAAGCATTGCTCTTGCAATAGGCCCTGATGAAATATTTTCAGCATCGAATATCATTAGATCTGAACGATTCTCTTCTCCTAGATAGCCTAAAGCAATAACATAGCCAACGCCTTCATCTGCATCAGGTGATTTTGGAACGAATATTGGCTCTCCCACTGCATCAAGTTCTGATAAAGAAAAAACTTCTTTATTGCCTGTTTTATAGTCGTATCTCGTAATTGAGTTAAAACTAATTCCCTTTGGAGAGTTTCCATGATTAGAAGCATAAATACCATAACGGTAATTAGACATACTGTATCTTTCATCTAATCTCGGAAATTCACCAATATGTTCATCAAGGTAGTCTTTTTTTATTGAACCTGAGTTGGAAGTAAGGTCAATTTCCCAACGATTTAGCCTTGCTTCAGCTTTTTTATTGTCAGGTGTAGATCCGTCAAGATGAGGAAATAAAGGTGCTTCTTCAAATTGCATCATATCAGCAACTATCTTATCCCCATCGGTATATGCATTCATGGGATGAAAAACATAACAAGGATCATCCTCAATCCATTTGATATCTTTGACGGTCCCGTTTCTTGGCATAACTCCTATCTGACTTAATCTATTTGAGTCCCAAGCTATTGGCGACATGCCTTTAGCTACAAGATTGAAATCTATGATTAATGGAAAGATAGGAAATATTACATGTTCGGTTGTAACTATAAAGTCGTGAACCATACTCGAATAAGGAGTTTCAAATTCAGAATAAACTGTAAGTTCTCCAGAGGCATCGATAACAAAGTAAGTCATCTTATTTTCACCAAATCCATAACTAAAACCAAACATTTCACCAGTTTTGGGATCAATCTTGGGATGAGCTGTCATAGCAGAATGTAATTTTTTCTTATAGTCCCAAGATCCTTTTGATTCAAGGCTTATTGGGTCTAGTTCAAAGGGTGGATGTCCTTCTTCAAGGGCAAGCAGTTTATTAGCATGATAAATGATATTGGTATTTGCTGTCCCATCTGAGCTATCAAAATCATAAATTGGATCAGATTCCATAGGATTAAGGGCATTGATTAAAGATCTCCCAGCCTTTCTTTCTTGTTTCCATTTAGAAGTTTGTACCCATCTATTCTTGTAAGAGATTTTGCCGTCCTCAAAATTAAATGCATGGATCATTCCATCTCCAGCAAACCAGTGGTATTGTCCTCCCATTGGAGGAAATTGTGGATCAGGACCATTTCTGTAGTAGCTTCCAAACAAGTCTTTAGGCACCTCACCTTCGATAATTAAATCTTTTATATCGCACTCCATCCTTAGCGGTGCGTAGTTCCCTTTAAGATTAGGATGATCAGGATAAACTTCTGTCATGGTTATTCCTCTATATATTTACTGTTAAAGTACCTTACTATTATTATCAATACAATAATTCCAATTAATATTGCTATTATCCAGTTAAGATCAAATTGGCTCTCAAAAATTGATTTTCCAGCGTAATAACCAGGAACAGTGTAAAGAATAGCCCACAAAAAAGAAGAGAATATCTCGACAGTGAAGAAATATTTAAAGTTCATACCCAATGAACCCGCCGTAATTGGAAGCAAGGGTCTAATTGGTCCTATAAACTTTCCGATAAACACCCCTAAGATACCAAAACGCTTCACAAAGCTTCTCCCTTGGACTAATAAATTAGGATATTTATTAAAGGGCCATAATTTATCAATAGATTTACTAATTTTAGTTCCAAGCAAGAAACTCAGAATATCAGCTAAATAACTTGCGACATAAGCAATCAATACAAGCTCAACAACATTCAATGTAGAGGAGGCCATTCCCGAAATCACAGCAAGGAGCACAACACCTGGAATTATCACTCCAATTAAAGCAAAAGATTCTATAAAAGCAGCAAAAAATACACCGAGCGCAATCCATTCAGGATGATCCTTTAACCACAAAATTACTTCATTGAACTCAAACACTTTATAATCTTTATTTTAACTATTGTTTCATTAGAATATTGCATTATGCCAGACAGTAAAGATATAAATATTTATATGGATTCTCTAGGATCTTCAGCTAAGAGAGCTTCTAGGATTCTATCTCAAGCTTCCGTAGAGCAAAAGAATAGTGCCTTATTAAGTATTGCTGAGAAGATAGATTTAAAGCGTCAAGATATACTAAAAGAAAATCAACATGACCTGGCGGAAGCAAAGAAAAAAGAAATAGGAGACGCTCTTATTGATAGATTAGAATTAACACAAGACCGAATAGATTCTATGATTTCCGGATTAAAAGTAGTTTCAGAATTACCTGATCCAGTAGGTGAGATTACAAATTTAAAGCCTACTCCATCTGGAATAGATGTCAGTAAAATGAGAGTTCCTTTAGGGGTTGTTGGAATTATTTATGAATCAAGGCCAAACGTAACTGCAGATGCAGCTGCTTTATGTTTGAAATCTGGAAACTCTTGTATTCTTAGAGGTGGGTCTGAAGCCATTCTTTCTAACAAAATTATTTGGCAGTGTTTGCAAGAAGGTCTCGATGAATCTGGACTTCCTAAAGAATGTATTCAGTTAGTAGAAATTATAGATCGAGCGGCTGTTAAAAGTCTTCTACAAATGGATAAGTGGATTGATGTCATTATACCTAGAGGTGGAAAAGGATTAGTAAAGCTCATTTCTGAAGAATCTAGAGTACCTGTAATCAAACATTTGGATGGTATATGTCACGTCTATATCGATCTAGATTCTGATCCTGAGAAATCTATAGATATAGCTTTTAATGCAAAGACATACAGGTATGGTATCTGCGGTGCTATGGAAACGTTACTTATCCATGAAGAAGTTGCTTCAAGAATACTCCCTAAATTACTAGATAAATACAATGCAGAAGGTGTTGAAATAAGAGGATGTGAAGTTACCCAAAAGATCATTAAAGTTAAAGCCGCAAATGACGAAGACTGGACTACAGAATACTTGGCTCCAGTTTTATCAATAAAAGTTGTTAAAGGTTTAGAGGAAGCTATAGAACATATTAATTTATACGGCTCTAGCCATACTGATTCTATAGTTACTGAAAATGACGAAAATGTTGCAATTTTCTTTGATAAAGTTGATTCCAGTTCTGTTATGCATAATTTGCCTACCTGCTGGGCTGATGGATTTGAATACGGTTTAGGAGCTGAAGTAGGAATATCAACTGATAAAATCCATGCAAGAGGTCCAGTTGGACTAGAAGGTCTCACTTCCCAGAAGTTTATAGTAAAAGGTAATTCTCAGCTTAGAGGGTCTTGAGTAAACCTAATTCTAAATCTGAATTTATTGGTATCTTCGGGGGTACCTTTGACCCAGTGCACAAGGGCCACACAGAAATCATTAAGAATTTATTTGAATTAATTCCACTAGATAAGGTCATAGTTATTCCAAATGGAATGCCTCCACATAAAGAAGCATCAGTAAGTTCAGAGGAAAGACTTAAAATGGTTTCCTCAGCTTTTAAGAATATAGACAAAGTAGTAATTGATGACAGAGAGATTAAAAAAAAGGACCCTTCATATGCAATTTCTACCCTTAAAGAGTTAATTAAAGAAAATCAAGAACATTCTTTTATTTGGATTATGGGATCAGACTCATTTGCTGGAATTAATAGTTGGTATAAATGGAAAGATTTTCTAAAACTGGTCAATATTATTGTGATGATTAGACCTAATCATGAAATACCTAAAGACAGTGAAGCTTATAAGCTTTTGCACAAAAGCCATACAATAAATAAAGCCTCCTTAAGCTCAGGAACAGAAAAGATTTTTCTTTTAAAAATTCGACCTATTGATATAACCTCAACTGACATAAGGAACAAGATAAATGAGGGGGAAGATGTTTCAAATCTTCTTCTAGAAGAAGTAAATGAACTTATAAATAAAAGGAACTTATATCAATAAAATATGACTATATCTTTAAAGAATAAAATTATAGAAAACTTGGCAGACATTAAGGCAGTAGACCCAATAGCAATAAATGTTAAGAAAATTAGTACTTTCACTGATTTTATGATTATTGCTTCTGGAACTTCTAATAGACATATAACAGCTATTAGCGAAAAGGTAATTGAAGGGTTAAAGGAAAATAATATCAAGGATGTCAAAGTAGAAGGACAAGGTCATGATGATTGGGTTCTTGTTGATGCTGGGGATGTGATTATCCATTTAATGTCAGCTGAAGCCAGAGAGTTTTATGATTTAGAAAGTTTATGGGATCCTGATTTGTAATGTTAATTAATATTGTTTGCATAGAATCCAGCAGACCAGACTGGAGTAAACAAGCCTTTGAGTCTTATCAATCCAAATTTAATAAATCCATTAATATTCAATGGAAAGGATGTAAACCCGTCCAAAGAAACAAGAGTTATGATGTAGATAAGGCTATTAAAATGGAAAGTGAGTTACTTTTAGCTAAGACTAAGAAAGAAGACTTAATCATATGTTTAGACAAAGCAGGCAAGAGCTTCGATACTCTTAAACTCAAGCAGAATTTTGATAATTGGATATCCTCTTCTAAAGATATTTCATTTCTCGTGGGCGGTCCAGACGGACTAAGCCCTGAATGTATAAGGCGAAGTCACTTAGTCTGGTCATTATCTGGCCTTACTTTTCCTCATTCATTAATACCAGTTTTATTAATTGAACAAATTTATAGAGTTTGGTCTATAACTCAGAATCACCCTTACCATAGATAGACATGAGAATAGATCACCACCTTAAGAGTAAAGAAAATGATTTGAGAATATTAAAACAAAGATCAAGCATCCTGTTTTTTTTAGCATTTTTATTGGTTTTAATTGGTTTGTATAAGATTGTTGAGCTTACAGTCCTTGACAGGCAACAGTACTTTACAGAGTCAGAAAAAAATAGAATTATTAATGTCCCAATATATCCTTCGCGAGGATTGATCAAATTAACCGATGGGGAAATCGTTGCCGAAAATATAGTAAAGCACGATTTGTTAATAAAAAAAGACTTAGTTGATAAAGCTTCAAATGAAATTAAAAATCTACAGGATATTCTCTCATTGCCAGATATTGAATTAGATTTTTCTCAAACCATTAATGGATCTGATGAACTTCTTTTTATTTCAGGACTTACTTATGAACAACTAGCAAAATACCAAACCAATAGGCAAAAATGGCCTTCTATAGAACTTAAAACTCAGCTGAGAAGATTTCTTCCTCATAAAAATGTCTTTTCTCATGTTGTTGGTCATTTAGGAGAAGTCACAAAAGAAGATGAAAGACAAAATCAAGATATACAATACAAAGCAGGATCTTATATAGGGAAGGTAGGTCTTGAAAAAAGATATGAGTCTGTGATGCGAGGAAAAAGCGGTATGAGTATCATAGAAGTGGACGTATTTGGTAACAAAATTAGAGAGATAGAAAGAACGCAACCTAAAAGGCCTTCAAATTTATATTTATCTTTAAATCTAAGATTACAACAGTTAGCCAGAGAAGAATTATCCAGTCGAAAAGGTGCAATAATTGCCATTGATCCTAATACAGGATTTATTAAGGCTCTTGTCAGTTCTCCTGACTACAATCCAAATGTATTAAATAAGGCTGAAAGTGGTTTCTCTTATCCTAGAGATAAACAAAAGGATGCTCCTTTATTTAATAGAGCAATATCAGGTTCTTATCCTCCAGCATCTACTATTAAACCTTTTTTAGGGCTATTAGGTTTAGAAGAAGAAACTATTGATAGGTCTACAATTGTTTTTGATGAAGGAGTTTTTCAGATTAATGGTGAAGGCAGGAAATATAGAGGTTGGAAAGAAGATGGCCATGGGAATGTAAATCTTCATAAGGCAATAGTTGAATCTTCTGATGTTTATTTCTATGAATTAGCTTCCAAATTGACCATTGATAAGATTTCTAAGTTTTTGAGTTTATTTAGCTTTGGAAAAAATACCGGGATCGATCTTATTAATGAGTCTCCAAGCGTATTACCTGACCGTAGTTGGAAACTTGGTCATATTGGAGAAACTTGGTTTATAGGAGATACAGTTAATATGGGTATTGGCCAAGGATATATTACCGTTACTCCGCTTCAGCTTGCTGCATCTGTTTCCGCTATTGCAACTAAAGGTAAGATATTTAAGCCTAAATTAGTTCAACGTATAGGAGATCAAGTTATTGAGCCTGAACTTTTATTTTCAATAGAATTAAATAATAAGGAAAATTGGGAAGCTGTAGAGGAATCGATGATAGCAGTGATTGATTCATGGAATGGTACGGCCCACAACCTTTACAAAGAAGGAGGTACAAAAATTGCAGGCAAGACTGGAACAGCTCAAATTAAAAGTTTAGTTGATCAAGAAATGACTGTAAAAGAAGAATATGAGGGTATAAGGGAAATAGAAAAGAATAGAGATCATGCTCTCTTTATCAGCTATGGTCCATTGCCCAGCCCTA
>MDSX01024885.1_pt1 | contig 10290 bp, 5 predicted proteins | sample 811141 | NCBI WGS metagenome assembly MDSX01 (sample SAMN05326642, study PRJNA326480) | marine metagenome | isolation source: seawater | place: Atlantic Ocean: South East | collected 2010
CCGTGCGGACAAGCGCTGCACACCTTGCAGTTCGAGCGGTACTTCACCCCGTGCTCGCACGGCCCCTTTGTGGGAGGGGCTATCTTCCGCTTCGTGCCCTTCTTGGTCAACTCCTCTCTCGATGTATCCGTGTTCTCTACATCGCCGACATCCGGAACGTCTATCCTGACTCTCGGCCTCCAAACCGTCGTCATCCCCATCCTCGAGGTGGGCGCGCCCCGAAGTGAGATTCGTTGTTGCCTTTCTCGTGAGCAGGAAGTCGCTCGCCTTCAAACTTTCAGATCTGGTCGACGCGACGGTAGGGCAGAGCTCGTGCTCGATGGGCAACTCGCCGTCGTCTTTCGCGACCGCGAGTCATGGGCTCACGTCCGGGGATGCGTCCGCCCTCTCCGAGGAGGTCTGGTCCGACCTGTGGGGCACGGACAGCTCCCACCCGCCCATCAGTCCGGGCGATATGCTCAACTCACTGACCGATGAATCTCTGCGCACGCTTCGCGCCGAGCGTCCGTTGAACCTCGTCGCGCTCGTCGCCCGCGCGGTGTGCAGGCTCGAGGAGCTCATCGCGCCGGACGCCGGCACGGAATCGTTCGGCGCGGTCGTCGTTCCGAAGGACGCGTGCCTCCTCCTCACCCCGCTCAGGGTGCTCACGAGATGCGTACCGTTCGCCATCGGAACGAATGGAACCAACCTCGACGCTTCAGAGAAGGTGTTCGACACGCTCCTGTGGGGCGACGTCGACGAGGCGTTCGCGTGCCCGCGGCCGGCTCCCACCTGGCGCCGGCACGTGGCCCTCGCGCTGGCCCCATCGCGCGCCGTGATGCCCGCCAAACGGACGAAAGATCCCACCCTCGGCGAACGAGTCGCGTCGCTCGCGCTGGACCTCCTCTTCCTCCCGGGGTTCACCACCCGGTTCGACCCGAACGACGCTCTGACGGGCGAGCGCAGGGTGTGGGACGCGCCCACCGGCAGGGAATACCCGCCGCCCTACGATACATACGCGGACATGACGGCACACAGGGCGGAGGTGACGCGGCTGTGGCTGGCGCTGGTCGGGACCGAGGCGCTCTGCTCGGAGCCCAGGACGCGGAGTGAAGGGCGGTTCTCGGGGGTACTCGCGGGGTGCCGAGGGGGTGCCGAGGGGTGCCGAGGGGTGCCGTGCAGCAGGCCGGTGAGTCACCGGGACGTGCACGGCGCGTTGACGGACGCGATCAAGTCGCAGAGCGGGAGCGCGAGGTCCCTCGAGGGATCCGCTGCGGGTGAACTCCTCGCGACGGCGCACCACGCGTGGATGGCCTTGCTCGAATACGACGCGGGGGATACGAGCACAAACACGCCGGGGGATGCGCCGCCGTTCACGGATCTGACGAGCGGGCGTGACGCGATAACACGGAAAACGACGCGGACGAGCACCGCGCCGGCGAACAAGGGCGGCTTCATGGGGTGGCTCGACGAAATGTTCGGCGGCTTTTTCATCCCGTACGATCCTAAACTGGAGTCCACCGCCACTGAACCACCGGCGCGGTTGAACGACGGCCACCACGCCGTACCCACAGACACAGACGCTACGCACGCGTCGAGTAGGAGGAACGTGTTCGCGGAAATCCTCGCGGAGACTCGAAGCGAATCAGAACTGGAGGGTTTACACCAGGCGCTGCTACGGACGCTTCGGTCCGCGACGGAGCACCCGGGGGGGTACGCCGGCGATTCGCTGATGAGCTACGTGCCGTCGGTGCGTGTGCACGAGGGCGTGGTGAAGGTGCGCGCGAGGTCGGTGCTGGAAAGGGAGGAGCTCGGGCGCGCGCCGTCGCAGGAGGCTGCCATATTAGCCATGCGGCTGCTGCGATCCAACGACGGTTTTTTCGAGCACGTCACGAACCCAAAGTTCAGAGCCGGCGTCCCGCTCGCATCCGCGCTGGTGCAGATCATGTATGCGAAACTCGAGGACGTCAACGCGGGGGGGTTTCACCAGTGCGCGTCCTTCGTGCTTCTCCGGCTGAGCGCATCCTCGGCGTTCGCGTCCGCGTTGAACGACGTGATGCCTCCGAGTTCCGCGGCCAAGCTGGGTTTGTCCACGGATGGCGGTCAAACGCACACGCACGCGGACGGGCTCATACACGCGGTCCACGCGCTGCTCTGCGAGTGCGACTACACGCGCGTCGCGCCGCTCGTGGATCCGCTGCTCACGACGCTTCGCAACGCGGCGCCTCGCTGGCGCGGCCTCGGCGACGTCGGCTCCGCGAAGCTCTTAAAACTCTGCCAACATTTCGCCGCGGACTCCGTGCTCTTCCTCACCGAGCGCGCGAGGCACGACCTCAGTTCGGCGGTTCACGTCGTCGACGGGTGCCTCGCCCACGGCGCGGGGCGTAACCCACGTTTGGTCCGGGCTCTGTGTAACTCGCAGGACGGGGACGTGTTCGACAGGATAGACGCGGTGTGTCGCGGCTTGTTTCGATCACCCCGGCCAGCGCTCTCGTCTGGGCAATTAGACAGTCACGACCCCGAGTTCATACCGAGCGGCACGTTCGTGGGCGCGAGGCCTGGGTACTTCTTCAGGCTCGACGTTCGTGGTGCGGGGTATTACATCGACCGCGGCGTGGACGCGTTCAGGGTGGACGACGACGATGCGGGATCATCGGACTACTTCGGCTCGGACTACTTTCTCGGCGGGGAGGACGATTCGAGCGGGGATGACGACGACGACGGTTCTGATTCCGGCGTGGCGTTCAGGCGGGATAAGTTCAGGCCGGACACCCGGTGGTTCGAGGCGGTCCGCGCGGACATCGCGCCCGCGCTCTTCGCGGCTCGGACGCTTCGAAGGGAGCTCTCCGAGGCGCTGCGCGAGTATGAGCTTGAACAAGTGAAACGCGCCGACTCGTCCTCCTCCGGGGATTCAACTGTTGAGCACCTGGCGGGTCTGGAAGTGGCCAACCTGCTGCCTCCGCCGCCGCCCGTCGTCGTTCGTAAGTTCGCGGCGGACGCGCCGGAGATTGTCAAGTGGCTGCGAGGGTACGCCATGGGAGTAGCTTTGGTGCGACACAACGCCGGCGCCGCCTCGACGGCGTGCGGGATGCTCTTCGACGCGTCCAGGGTACGTCTGGTGCGTGTGGCGACGTCTTTCGAGGATGTCTTGTGAGCCGTGGGGTCGAGGCGGGCGTGGGGTGGATTTAATGTAAAGCACGACGCGGTGTTCACGTTCGTCGCCGACTCTTTTTTGTCGGTCCTGTTCGTGTCAGTTCCTATCAAGTTGGGAATTTCAGCTGATTTTGCGAATTTGAAAAACGCGCGCCCGTTGACTTTTTTTGGGGGGTGCCCAGTCAGATCCCGCCCTTCCACACAACGCGGCCCGACGCGCTGGAGCGAGAGTGCGTTCGGATCCGTCGCGGGACTCGCTCGAAGCCGGCGGAAGCGGCTCGCGCGGGCGAACTCCGGCGTCCGTCACGGCCCGACGAGGGTCCCGCTCGGGCATCTCGGCGGTGCGGAATATTCGTCTTTCTTCTTCGCCTTTTGCGAGATCTCGACGCGACGGGTGACACGCGGTGATGGGCTCGTGCTCGAGTAAGCCCGGCGAGGTTGGCGCCATGCCCATCGCCGGGGTCGGCAGGGTCGAGCCGATGGACCCCGTCGTCAAGCGCGAGGTGATGCGACGCGCGCGGGAGTCGGGAACCTTCGCGACGGAGCCCGACGCCGCGTGGGTCGGCAGCCCGCTGCCCGCGAGCGTCAACAGGCGCGTCGTGAGCCGCGACGCGACCAAGCGCCCGGCGGGGCCCGACGCCCCGATGACGTCCTCATCGCACTTCGGCGCGACCGTCGCGCCGAGGACGCTGGACTACGACGGCTCGCACGGCCGCGGGTCCTTCTCCGGCGCGGCGGTGCACCCCACCCCATCGGATGGTGACGCGCCATCCCCAGACCGCGTCGAGGCTTTCCGCGGGATGAGCCCGACGCCGGAGTCCCCCGCAGGCTTCGGCGCCGGTAGGCTCCCGTGGGGCTCCATCGACCTCACCGAGCGCGTGCCTATCCCCACGACCGAATACGTCGACACGGACGATGACGACGACGACGTCACGCCCAGGTCACCTGGCGGCGGTCCCTTGACGCTGCGACGCGCGAGGGAGCTACAGGCGGACAAGGAGAGGGCTCACGCGGCGGCGGCGGCGGCGCTTGGCGCAGGTCCGCCTTTGCCCTCCTCATCCAGAGGCGACGACACCGCGCGTGTACACGTCCCGAACACCACGTCGGCAGGAAGGCCCGTCAGCAGGGAGGCTTCCTCCGGCTTCCACCCCGATTCTTTCGCCGGGTCGAGGCCGCAGAGCAGGGAGTGGTCCGGCGGCGGCGGCGGCGGCGGTCCCGGGAGGCGGGTCACCGCGGCGGAAATCTCGGGCGCGATGCGCGGCGTTCGCGCGCCGAAAGGCTCGGCCGCGTGGGAATCGTCCCCGTCCCCGCCGACCGACCCGGTCCGGCAGCAGCCGCGGGTGGTCGTTGGTAAGAACAACGAGGTTCATCACGAGCCCGCGGTGGACTCGTCTGAGGAGTTTGAGAGGGAGACGGATGCGCTGCTCAGCCGCGGCGCCGCGCTGATGGAGGAGCCGGCGGGGGGTGCCGAGGAGGGTGCCGACACAGCTGTGCACGAATCGAAACCAACGTCGCCGGCGTCGCCGGAGAGGCGGGCCACGCCGCCGCCGGCGATCACCTCGGATACGTCACCCTCCGCGGCGTCGTCCGAGGATGAAAACAGGGAACCCGGCGTCGACGATGAAATCGCCGCGGTCAAGCCAATCCCGAGCCCGGGGATACCGGGGATACCGACCGAGATACCAACCGTCACGGAGCTCGATGCGCAGGGAGAGAGCCTGGAGGTACCGCGACGTGCATCCATGCCGCCGCCGAGGCGGGGCTGGATCGATGAAACGGACGTTGAAGCCGACGATCTCGAGTTGGCCGCCGCGGTGCATTCGGTGCCGCCGCCCTCGGTCGCGCCGTTGCCATCCCCGGCGAAGACGTCGCCGGCACCGGCAAACGAGCCCGCGGTGGTACGACCGGGGTCCGCGGCGTCGTCGCGATCGGACTTTGTGTCCAAGCTCCCGGCGCCGCCACTCGGTCTCCTGAGCAAGAGCGGCGCGAAGCAAACGACGCCGACCAACCTGCGCTCGCGACTCAAAACATTTGATTATTCAAAACAAAACGGCCGCTCGCCGACCGTTATACCCGCGGACAAGGAGCCCGCCGACGCCGCCGCGGACAAGGCGGCCGTCACAAACGCCGCGAGGCCCATGTCGCAGGGCGCGAGGGTTCGATCGACCACGGCGGCTGGGTACAAGAAGAAAGCGCCGCCGGAAAATACGCAGAAAAATACAAAGCAACCGGATCCGGCGGATGCGAGCGTGGCTACGAAGGGTAGTAAGAAGGTGACGTACAGGGACCGGATCGCGAGCGGTCGACGCGCGGCGAGCGGCGGCGCGGATACCGCGCCGACCGAGGCGACCGAGGTGACCGACGGAGGACCGGTTCCCTCGGTGACCCCCGCGAAACTCAAGCAGCGCGAAGAGGGAGCGGACGCGACGAGCGAGCGCGTGCTGACCAAGGCTGAGGAGGCCAAGATCAGGCTTCGACGTAACCGGCGATCGAGCGCCACGAGCGCCAGCATGGTAGCACCGCTAGGGCTCGGTCCTCGGGCTTCGGACGGCGGAGCGTCGGCGGCGGTTTCCGCGTCTGTCCCCGCGCACCCAGTCGAAGCCGCCCAAGCGCTTGCCAAGCCCGCGCCGAAGGTTGGTCTCTCCGCGTCCGAGCTCGCGGACAGGCTCGGGTCCGTCAAGCGGGTGATCAAGCCACGGTCATCCATGCCGGACCTCGGGCGGGGGGCCGGACGGGGCCCGGGAGTGTCGGACAAACACGCACCCGGGGAAGACAAACAAAGGTCCGCCGACGCCGAGACACCCGGTTCGGTTCCGACGCGGCTTCCGGACGCGACTTCCACGGAGAGCGGCGTCCCGATAGTGCGGGGTTTAGATGAGGCGGAACTGGTGCTCCGCGTGGACACGCTCGCGAACAAGGACGCGCTCGTGGGTGCGCGCGGTGCGGTGGTTCGGATGACCGAGCTGCTCGATTACGTCAACTCCACGTCCAAAGCGTTGAACTGCGAGCCGCAAAACGTGTTTGGTCATCTCCTCTTTCGGTGCGGGCAGCCAACGGATCGGACGTCGCAGTCGCTCCGTCTGAACGACGTCGTGGACCCCGACGTGCTGCGTCGCATGGTGTCAGTCACCGCCGAGCTCCGCGGGTTGCTCCGGATCAAGGTTCAGGACAACACCGACCTGCAGCTCGCGGCGACGGCGCTGAGAGAGACGGCTTCATTCTTCGCCAGGCTCGACGACACGGCGGAGAAATGTTCGATGGAGCCATGGAAGGTGTTGGAGGCGCAGCGACCTTCTCGTGGGAAGGCAGCGCGGGGGTGGTGAATTAACCGCGTGGACGACGGTACGAGTACGTTAGTTAGCGCTGTTTGAATGTGTTCGAGTTCAATCCACGTCGCTCAGGACGCTCGCCCCGCGAAGCCTGCCGCCGGCTGTGCCGTCTAATTCTAAATCTAAGTCGGGCGGTTCGTAGGTGAGCGTGAAACGCAGCGGGTCCACGAGCACGGTGACGTGCGTCTCACCCCACGTTTCCTTCCGAACCCTACGCCGCGTGATGGCGTCCACCGCCGCCATCTCGTCCAGGTCCACCTCGCCCCACACCGTGTGCCCGTGGCCCCACTCCGGGTGGTCGCCCACCGCTATGAAAAAATCAGGTCCACCGCCGATGAGGCACGCGTCGCCTCGTCGCACCTTCGGGGCGCTCTCCCTCGGCAGGTCGCTCCTGTGGGTGCCGTCGAGTCTCCCCTGGACCAAGGCGTAGGGCGGGCCGGGTCCGCCGAAGTTATCGATCGCGCCGGGCTCGGGCATCGCCTCGCTTCGGTAGAAGGATCCTGACGCGCCAATCTTCGATGCGAACGATGAGAACGCCTCGGCCACGATGGGAGAGGCGTCCTTCCTGAGCCGGACCCGTATGTCCCCTTCCGCGGTGTGAAACACGACCACGCCCACGTTGGCGTGTTCCGTCAAGCGATCGTCCACCTCCGGCTCGCACGGTGCCCCGCAGCTCTTGGCGCACGTGGACGTCATGAACCCTGGGTTCCGGGTGCACTCGCCGCTCGATGCCCACTGTTCGCACTGCGCATCGCGGTCCTCGACGACGCAGGGCTGATCCTTGGTCTCGGTGTACCCTATGAACGCATTGTTCCTGGCCGCGTGATCGAGCTTCGAGGCCCCGACACCAGCCAGGAGCGCCAGGACGAGACACGCCCGCCTCATGCTGTGACGGCACCGGTGTTACTTCTTTTCACACGACGAAATATCTTATCTCCATTGCGAGACGCACGTCGTCCTCGGCCCGATGTCAGCCGCCCCGGCGAGGCCCGCCCCCGCGGTCGGAGGCGCGCGAACGAAACCATCGTCCCGGTCGGCGATCGATGTGACCCCAGGAAGATCATCTCGACGACGACCGCGTCGCGGCGATCTCAACGTCCGCGACGCGGGCGCGTTCACGAAACTCATCGAGATCCCGATCGCGCGCGGCGTCGCGCGAGCGGCGGTGGCGCCCGCCAAGAAGTTCTTCCTGGACGGCAAGCGAACGAGCGAGCGAGAGTTTGCGAACACCACGGTCCGCGCGCCGGACACCGACCTCGCCGAGTACGAACGGGCGCCGATGCAGGCGCTCAGCGGGTACGACGTCGGGGAGGTTCCTTTCGTCATGCAGGCTGTGTGCTACTACGAAGAGACGCTCGACGTGGGCGTGCTGGAGCGGGGACTGCGGGCGACGCTGGCGAAGTATCCGATGCTCGCAGGGCGGCTTGACCTGCGCGTGCCGGGGTGGCAGAACAAAGGGGTCAAGCTCACGAACGACGGGGTGCCGCTGCGGGTCATCGCGGATGACGATCTGAAGTTTGAAGATTTACCCCAAGACTACGCGAGCGAGACGCGGCGGTTCCTCGATTTCTCACCGTGGATCGACGTCATGCTCGGTGACGCGCCGCTGTTCACCGCGAAGGTGACGCAGTGCGCGGGGGGCGGGAGCGTCCTGGGGGTGTGCATGTCGCACGCGGTGAGCGACGGGCAGGGGTTCATCGAGTTTTTAGTCGTGTGGTCCAAGGCGGCCAACGGGGAGGCGCATCCGTGGGGAGACCCGGTGTTCGATCGAACGCTCGTGTCGCAGCCGGAGCCCGGACAGTCCGTGGAGGACATGCGCGCGATGTTATCGGCGGAGGGCTTCGATAACGTGCCGTCGGTGCCCATGTTGGGCGGGGCGCTCATGGCGGGGCGGACGCTAGTCCCGGATTTTCTTCGGTTTCCCGCGGGGAATCGGATGATGGTGAGCGTGAACACGGATAACCTGCGGAACCTGCGCGAGGCGTCCGGTGCTTCGAACGATAACGAGGCGCTGAGCGCGCACTCGTGGCTGGCGCTCGCGGATCTGTGCGAGCTCCCGCGTGGGACGCCGCTGGAGCACGTGACGGTTGTGAGCGGCCGCGGCGGCCGAACGGGACTCCCCGACATGTACTTTGGCAACGCCGCCATCGGCGTGTGCACCGGCCGCGTGAGCGTCGGCGACTACGACTCACTCGCCGAGGTACGCGACGGCCTCCGCCCGGGGTTCACGAAGGCTATGATGCGACGCAACAAGTACCTGATGCTCACTGAGGCGGCGTTTCGCGCGGGGGTCAACGGATTCGATTTCGACATCATGGCGTTTATGCAGGGGCAGATGTGCTGGTGCAACAACTTGGTGGAGATTTACAAGAAGCTGTACGACCTGGACTTCGGGGGCGGCGGGCCCTCGCTGGCGCTCCCGCCCGAGCTCAACGACATCGTTCAGATTCAGTGCTCGAGGCCGGACCGGTCCACGGGCGCGCCGGCTGGAGCAAACGGCGTGGAAATGTTCATCAACCTGCCGCCGGCGACGATGGAGAAGATGAGGCGGCCGGAGGCGATCGAGCGTTTGGCGGGTGCGCGAGGGATCCGATAGATTCGATGTACGGATTCATGTAAGACTCTTAGAGACGCATCTCGGAACCGTCTAAAGATTCATGTCTTGAGCGTAGTTGTATTATTAACTCGTCAAACGCGCTGGTCGTGTTAAGATTAGTAGAAGGGCGGGAGGAGCTTGAACGGGCGCTTGAATCCCGGGAAGAGCTTCCTGAGCCTCCTGTGCTTCGCGGCCGCCCACTGCGCCATCTGCGCGGCGCCGCATGCGATGAAGATCCAGCCCATCGCGCTCTGCGTGGCGACGTTGAAACCGACCCACTGGTAAATCTCGCAGCAGTAGTTGGCGCACGTCACCACCTTGAACAGCCCACCGTTGGGCTCCTTGTACGCCTTGCTCCCGTCGGACCTGAGCGAGGCCTGGTAGACGTGGCAGTGCAGGTTACCCAGCTGCATCAGCGCGCTGATACCGAAGCCCACCATCATCTGCGTCTCGCCCACCGGGGTATAATCCGGGTGGTTGATGAAGTACGAGATGAAAGACGCGAAGCCCCAGTAGTAGCCGCAGTTGCGGAACAGGTTGAAGACGGGCATCGTGGCGTTCGAGAAGTGGTGCACGAAGAGCGTCTCGAGGATGCGCTTGAGGTAGTGCGCGGTGTGAAACGCGCACGCGAGCTGCTGAGCCACGTGCATCGGCTTGTCCGCTCCTTTCGTTCCGAGGAAGTCGCCGTAGATCTCCTTCCGCATCACGAAGAACGGGAGGTAGCACAACATGGGACCCGCGTACTCGGCGAGGAACACCACGGCGTAGGGCACCTGCGGTCCGAGGTCCTTGAAAACCACGATGGATCCGTCGGCGAGGCCGTAATCCTTGCTGAGCGATTTCCCTTGGGTGAGCGGGGTGCCCCGGGTCTTCGGGGGAGCGCCGGGTGGGACGGGGAGGGTGAACCTCTGGCGCGTGGGGTAATACTTGCGCTTAGACTTGTGGAACGCGGCCTTCAGGTCATCGGTGGTGGCCTGTGCATCGAGTGGGAATGGACGTCAGAGGGGGAGATCGATCGAGGTTTGGTTTGTCGGATTGGACTGCCCCGGTAGTGGGTGCCAATCCCTATCCGCGGATCGGGCGGCGGTTGGCGCGCGGTGGACGGGCGCGCACCGAGTCCTTGACCTCGAGCCCGCCGGGTACGAGGTCCTTGCCGGAGCGAGAGACGATCTTGAGCTTCATGGTATCGCGCGTCGAGTCGAGCCGAGGCGCGGGCGACAGTGGGCGAGGGCA
>MDSX01083145.1_pt1 | contig 10290 bp, 11 predicted proteins | sample 811141 | NCBI WGS metagenome assembly MDSX01 (sample SAMN05326642, study PRJNA326480) | marine metagenome | isolation source: seawater | place: Atlantic Ocean: South East | collected 2010
TCACCACCTGATATAAAAAAACTTGCATAAAAAGGATAAATTAAAGCAATAAAAATTGCTTTTTGAGTACTAGTAATTTTATTTAATAAATAAAAAATCATATAAGTACTAATTCCAATAATTATTGATGAATAAATGTGAATTAAAAAAAAACTTTTAAAAGATAAAAAAATCAATAATGAAAAAAACCAATATAGTAATGGAGGTTTAATACTTCTTTGAGATTCATATAACAAATTACCATCCAAGGCAGATTGACCCATTAACATAAAAGTAGCACCGTCACCATAAAATGGATAAAAAAAGAAAGGGAATCTTATTATTATGGTTATTAAAATAATAAAAATTAATATTAATTTATAGTTAATATTTATATTTAATTTTTTAATCATTTTTAAAACAGATTATAAGATAATAAATTAGAAATATAGAAAAATCTAAAAAACTAAATCTTTTCTAAAATTAGAATAGAGGGTCGTCTTTAAAAAAATCTTTAAGAAGAATTGGTTTTTGAGATAAAATATATCTGTAGACATTAAAATTTTCTAAAACTCTTTGAACATAATTTCTAGTTTCTTTGAATTTAATAAGCTCAATCCAATCAACATAATTTGTTTCTTTTTTTTGAGGATTTTTATTAATTTTTTTCCAATATTTTACTCTTTTGGGGCCAGCGTTATAAGCGGCTATTGCAAATGGATAGGAGCCATCATATTCCAAAATTAGTCCAGCTATATAAAATGATCCTAAATTAATATTATACTCCGGGCTCTTTGTTAACTTAGATTTTGAGTAACTCATCTTTGCCTGTTTAGAAACAGTTTTAGCTGTATAAGGCATTAATTGCATTAATCCTTGAGCCCCAACTCTGCTGTAAGCACTTGTATCAAATTCACTTTCTTGTCTAATAATTGAAAGTATTAGTGATGATTCTGGAATTTTTCTTTTACCAACTCTCGTTGGTGTACTTATTATTGGATAATTATATTTGTTATGAAATCTTTTTTGATAAGAAGCAATTTTAGATACTTGAATAGCGAAATCAAATCTTGATATATCAGTAGCCAATTTAGCAGATAAAATCTCACTTCCTTTATTAATATTGTCGTTAGCTAAAAATCTTAAAATATGTTTTGTATACTTGCTTTTTTTAAGTTCATACAACATGTAGACAGTAGCAACTAATTTTTTTTTATAAAATTGTTCAGCATAATCTTTGTCAATTTTCATTAATTCATTTAACTGAAATTTTTCATTTGGTCTAATTTTCATATGTGATAATTGCCCATAATAAGTTGTAAGAAAAGTTGAGCCTTTTAAATACCATTTGTTTGCCTCATCGTAATTATTTAATTTTTCAAAAGTTCTACCTAACCAATAAGCTCCTCTAGACAAGCTAATTGGATATCCTACGTTATTAAAAAATTTTAAAAAATGGCTTTTTGCTAACAATGGGTCATTAAGAAAACTTAATGCTATCCAGCCACTCATCCATTCAGCTTCAGCCAATTCAGGGCCCTCCGTTAAACCATGTTGGCTTGTTAGTTTATAAGCAGTTTCATATCTTTTTTTGTAAATTAGCGACCTAGCAATAATTGATCTTTCAACCCACCACTTGTCAGGTCTTATCATATAATCTTTAGAACTTTCAATATTTAATAAAATTTCTAAAGAACTATCAACTCTTCCTCTTTTTCTTCTCCATTTTAGTCGGTCATAATTTAATCCTGGGTCATTTTTTAATTTAATAGGAACTTTTTTAATTGCAGTGTCGACACCATAAGATTTGCTCATCAGTAATTGTCTCGCTGTATATAAGTATTGATAATCTTTTGGTAAATATCTAAGCATTCTTTTTAAGTCCCAATATTTATTTTCCCAAGATAAATGATCTGCTCTGTTTATATAATCTTTGCTAGATAAATATTTTTTAAATTTTTTTCTAAAAAATATTAAATCATTTTTTGTCAGATCTGCTTTAATAAATCCTTTTTTAATTAGTTTTATACCATCATCTGTTTTGCCTGTATTTATTAAGCTTTCACCTAAAATCATTTCACCAAAACCACTTATTGGTGGATGTTTTTCAAACCATTTAATTATTTCATTAGGTGTTTGATTTTTAGATGACATTTTATGTTCTGCTAAATATTTAACTCTATCCAATTTTGGAAATTTATTAAATTTTTCTATAAATTGTTTATATTCTGTGAAAGTTACTTTGTTTCCAGATGTAATAAGATGTCTCCATTGAATAAAATCATAGATTGATTTAGCTCTTGCTTTTTTTGCAACTTTTTTTGCATCTTTCCAATTACTTTTTTCCATAAATGCAATAGCCTGTTTTGCGTAACTTAAATCTCTATCACTATAATATTTTGATTTTTTAACTTTTCTTAATCGTTCTTTTTTTACTATTAGTGGTTTATTTTTAGGAATAATTATTCCATCTATTTTAGTAACCTCTATTTTTACTTTTTTTTCTTCAGAAACTGCTGAGATTTCTTTTTTGGTTCCAGGTTTTTGTTTAGGTAAAATAAAAGTTAAAGATGTTTTTTTTACTACATTTTCTTCATTTAAGATTGGCTTTTTTTTAGGTAATATCACTAATTCAGATGAAGCTACAACGGTAATCAAAAGGAAAAATACTATTGGCAATAAATATTTTAATGATTTAACTTGCATTTTTTTTTAAATAAATGACAACTTATGTTATAAATATTTATGTTTAAAGGTTCAAATGTTGCTTTAGTGACACCGTTCAAAGATAATAAACTTGATGAAGAAGCTTATATTAAGCTCATAAATCTTCATTTGGAAAACGGCACTAATGGTCTAGTGCCAGCTGGAACAACAGGTGAATCTCCAACATTATCACATACAGAACATGAAAAAGTTATAGAACTTTGTATAAAAGAGGCAAATGGAAGAATACCAGTAATTGCAGGAACAGGGTCTAATTCTACTGACGAAGCTATTTCATTAACTAAACATGCAGAAAATGCTGGAGCTGATGGTGCATTAGTTGTTACACCATATTATAATAAACCTACACAAGAAGGTTTGTATCAGCATTATAAAGCTATAAATGACAATACAAGTCTTCCAATTATAATTTATAACATTCCAGGTAGATGTGTAATTGATATGTCAGTCGACACAATGGCAAAACTATTTGAACTTAAAAATATTGTTGGAGTTAAAGATGCAACGGGAGATTTGAATAGACTCGATCAAACGATAAAAAAGTTAGGTCCAGAATTCATACAGCTTACTGGTGAAGATGGTCTTGCTTTTAAGTTTAATAAGAGAGGAGGAGTAGGAATAATTTCAGTTACTGCAAATATTGCTCCAAAGTTATGTTCGGATATGCAAAAACTTTCTAAATCAAAAAGTGATTATGACATAACAGAAGCTGAAAGAATAGACTCTTTACTTCAACCTGTTCATAAGGCATTATTTATTGAAAGTAATCCAGCACCAGTTAAATATGCAGCTAAACTTCTTGGATTATGCGATGAATCAGTTAGATTGCCATTAGTAAGTATAATGGAAGAAACAAAAGTAAAAGTTAGAAATTCTCTTATCTCTGCTAAATTGTTAAATGAATAAAAAACCCACAAGTGGTTTAAAAATTATTACTATTAATAGAAAAGCATCATTTAACTATTTTTTTAAAGATAAGATAGAAGCAGGAATTGTCTTAAAAGGTTCTGAAATTAAATCTGTTAGGTCAGGAAAAATTAATATAGCAGAGTCATATGCAGTTGAAAAAGATGGAGAAATTTATTTAGTGAACTCACACATACCTATTTATAAACAAGCAAGTTTTTCAAATCATAATCCTTATTCTGAAAGAAAACTTTTGTTAAATAGAAAAGAAATTAATAAATTAATTGGTAAAATTAATGAAGATGGTTATTCATTAATTCCAATAAAAATGTATTTTAAAAATGGTAAGGCAAAACTAGAAATTGCTATTGCTAGAGGTAAAAAACAGTACGACAAAAGACATTCAAAAAAAACAAAAGATTGGAACCGTGAAAAAGCAAGATATTTTAGAAAATCTAGTTAATTATGCATATTTAGGTATAGGATCTAATTTAGGAAAAAAAATTTATAATCTCGAGCTGACTAAATTTAAATTATCTGAAAAAGGTATTTATATAGATAAATCATCCAGTTTTTACTGTACAAAATCTTGGCCAAACCCAAAATTTCCTGATTATGTAAATGCTGTTTTATTAATAAATACAAGTCTATCGCTAATTCAATTATTTAAAGAGATTAAACTTATCGAGAAAACTTTAGGCAGAACTAAAACTCCAAAAAACTACCCTAGAAAATGTGATATTGATATAATAGATTTTAATGGAAAATTTCATAATTTTTTCAATATAGACCTAACCGTTCCTCATCCAAGAATGGATAATAGAAATTTTGTTTTGTTACCTCTATTTGAAATAAATAAGAACTGGGTGCACCCAAAAACCAAAAAAAATATAGTTAATTTAATATCAAAGTTGAAAGGTCACGATATTAGAAGTATGAAATTTATATAATTTAGTGATATAATGTATTTATGCTCAATTCTAATGATTTGGTAGATAAAGTAAAAACATATAATAAGTTTGTTAATCCAGAAACTTTGACAAAAGCTTATGATTTTGCTCTTAAAGCTCATGAAAAACAAAAAAGAGATGAAGGATCTCCTTATATAATACATCCAATTGCAGTTGCAAATATTTTAACTGAACTTAAATTAGATAGTGCTACAATAGCCACAGGGTTATTACATGACACTATTGAAGATACACATGCCACATATAAAACTATCGAGGAAGAATTTGGAAAAGAAGTTGCAGATTTAGTTGATGGAGTAACAAAAATTTCTGAATTCGAAAATCAAGCAATTTCTAATTCAAAAGCTGAAAACTTTAGAAAATTAATTTTAGCAACCTCAAAAGATATTAGAGTTTTACTAGTAAAGCTTGCTGATAGACTTCATAATATGAGAACAATACATTTTGTTGCAGATAAAGAAAAGCAAATTAGAAAAGCAAAAGAGACAATGGAAATTTATTCGCCACTAGCAGACAGAATGGGAATGAATAGAATTAGAGATGAACTAGAAGATTTGTCTTTCGAAATATTAAATCCAGAAGCTAGAAAATTAATTAAAGACAGACTGGATAAAATTAAAGATAACAATCTAGTAAATTACAATTCTGTTTTAAGTGAATTCGAAAATTTGTTAAAAAAAAAAAAATTTAACTTTGAGATTTTCAGTAGAGAAAAAACACCTTTTTCAATTTGGCGCAAAATTCAAAAAAAACGAACATCCTTAGAACAAATTACAGACATTATAGGTTTTAGAATCATATTAGATGATGTTGAAAATTGTTATAAAGCTTTAGGTTTTTTTCACAGTGAATGGAATTGTATCCCTGGTAAGTTCAAAGATTATATCTCTTCACCTAAGATCAACAAATATAAATCGATTCATACAGCAATAATAGGACCTAATAAGCGACCTATTGAAATCCAATTAAGAACAAAACAAATGCATGAATTTGCACAAAGAGGCATCGCATCTCACTGGAAATATAAATCATCAGAAAAATTTAATTCACTTACTTGGAAGGAATATGATTGGTTAGCAGATTTAGTTGAAATTATAGATAAAAATGAAAATCCTGAAGATTATTATGAATATACAAAGTTGCAAATGTTCCAAGAAAATGTTTTTTGTTTTACACCAAAAGGATCTGTGATTAAACTTCCTAAAGATGCAACACCAATTGATTTTGCTTACGCTGTTCATACTCAAGTTGGTGACACCGCTGTAGCATGTGAAATAAATGGAAAAGAAAGCCCTTTACAATCGTCATTGATTAATGGAGATGTAGTAAAAATAGTAACTTCAAAAAATGTATCACCATCATTACATTGGCTTACTAGTACAAAAACTGGAAAAGCAAGAGCTGCAATTAGAAGATATTGGCAGTATAGAGATAACAACAAAATTTCTAAAATAAAAAGTTATAACACTACCCTTTGGATATCACTACCTGATGAACCTGGAAAATTAGGAGATGTAACAACTATGATTGGAACAAATAGTGTAAATATTTCTAGTGTAGAAATGGTTGAAAAAACAAAAAATTCTATAAATTTTAGATTTAATCTTATCATTCATGATCTGAAAAACTTTACAAAACTAATTAGTGAGTTAAAACAAAAAGAATATAATTTCAAAATTATTAGACACAAAAACAAAAAATATGCTTTCTTTAAAAAACTCTTTGGTGGTTTTAAAAAAAACTAAAGCATTATTAGAAGGTCATTTTGTTTTATCTTCTGGTTTGCATTCACCACAATATGTTCAATGTGCTAAACTATTAAGTTTTCCAAATATTTCAAATAAATTTACACTTTCATTAAGTAAAAAAATAAAAAAAAAAATAAAAAAAATTGATATAATTTTGTCACCTGCAATCGGTGGAATTGTAGTCGGTTTTGAAATTGGTAGATTGTTAAAAAAAGAAACAATTTTTTGCGAAAGAGAAAATGGAAAATTTAAATTAAGAAGAGGATTTTCAATTAAGAAAAATTCAAGAGTACTAATTGTTGAAGATGTAATAACAACAGGTAAATCAAGTCTTGAATGTGTAAAAATAATTAAAAAAAGTAAAGCTAAATTAATAGGATTTGCATGCTTAATTGATAGATCTTCGCAAAAAACTTTAAAGATAAAAAATAATAAAATTATTTCTCAAATTAAATTAAATGTACCTACTTATAAAGAAAGTAATTTGCCAATTAAATTAAAAAATTTACCTATAACCAAACCTGGTAGCAGGTATTTAAAATGAGTATTAGACTTGGTGTAAATATAGATCATGTTGCAACAATTAGAAAAGCTAGAGGAGAAAAACACCCCGAACCTAATATTGTTGCCAAAAAAGCATTTGAATATGGTGCAGACTCCATAACCATTCATTTAAGAGAAGATAGAAGACATATTAACGACATTGATTTAAAACTAATCTCTTCAATAAAATCTATACCACTTAACTTAGAAATGGCTTCAAATGATGAAATGTTAAAAATAGCAATTAGATTTAAACCAGATTTCGTTTGTATTGTTCCTGAAAAAAGAAACGAAGTTACTACAGAAGGTGGACTTAATTTAAAAAAGAATATGAATAAATTAAAATCGACTATTCGTATTTTAAATAAAAATAAAATTAGAACAAGTTTATTTATCAATCCAACCAAAAGTGATGTTAAAATTTCTAAATTATTAAATACCAATTGTATTGAACTTCATACTGGTAAAATATCAAATCAAATAAAAAAAAATAAAAATTTCAAAAATAATCTTAAAAAAATAAAGAATTGTGCAAAATATGCAAAGCTATTAGGTTTAGAAGTGCATGCTGGCCATGGGATGGACTATAAAACTGCTAAAATTTTATCTAGCATAAAAGAAATAGAGGAATTTAATATTGGACATTTTATAATAGGTGAATCAATAATCCATGGACTTAAAAAAACTATAGGAACTTTTAAAAAAATTTTAAAATAATGGATATAATAGGAAATGGTGTTGATATTATTGAAAACAAAAGAATAGAAAAATCTCTTAAAATTAAAGGCTTTATTAATCGTATATTTACTAAAAATGAAATAAAAAAATCAAAAAAATTAAATGACAGGATTAATTATTTTGCAAAAAGATTTGCTGCGAAGGAAGCATTCGTTAAGGCTTTAGGGGAAGGTTTTAGGAATAATATTAATTTTAGTGATATAGAAATTAAAAATGATAAAAAAGGAAAACCTTCTATTGCTATATCAAATAATGTTAAAAAAATTATTAAAAAAAAATTTAAATTGAATAAGTACAAAATATTTCTTTCACTGTCAGATGAAAAAAAATTCTCTATAGCTTATGTAATAATTAATAAAAAATGACTAAAAAATTTATAATTGAAAATATTAAAACACTTTTTTATGCTTTAATAATAGCTGTATTAATACGATCTATTTTTATCCAACCGTTTTATATACCTTCATCATCAATGGAGTCTAATTTGCTAGTTGGTGATAGATTGTTTGTTACAAAATTTTCTTATGGGTATAGTAAACACTCATTTCCATTTAGTCCTCCAATTTTTAAGGGAAGAATTCTGTATAGTCCGCCACAAAGAGGAGATGTTGTTGTATTTAAAACACCACAAGATAATAGAACAGATTATATAAAAAGACTTATTGGAATACCTGGTGATACCATCCAATTTATCGATGGTGAGTTATATTTAAATGGTAATCAAATTCTAAAAACTATTAAAAAAAAAAATGATACTTTATTTTGTGGAAAAACAAAAATTAAAGTTAAATCTTTTTTAGAAAAATTGCCTGGTGGCAAATCTTATATAGCATCATATAGAAACGATTATAGTTATGTAAATTCTGATAAGTTTACAGTTCCTGATGATCATTTCTTTTTTTTAGGCGACAATAGAGATTGCTCTAAAGATAGTCGTTTTTTATCTGAAGTGGGTTATGTACATAAAAATAATCTTGTAGGTAAAGCTCAAATTTTATTTTTTTCATCTGATAATAAAATTGGCAGTGCTTTTAAATTTTGGAAATGGAATGAAATAATGAGATTTGATAGATTTTTTAAAAAAATAAAATAATGAAAATTAAAATTAATAAACTTCAAAAAATTTTAAATATAAAATTTAATAATTTAGATTTACTAATACAGGCAATAACTCATAAAAGTTTTAATCCTAAAATCAATTATGAAATGTTAGAATTTTTAGGTGATAGAATATTGGGTTTAATAATTTCAAATAAATTATTTTTTTTATATCCTGATGAAAAAGTTGGTATATTAGATAAAAAATTTTCTAATCTCGTAAATAAAAATACATGTTGTTTAGTTGGAATGAAATTGAAACTAAATGATTTTATATTAATTGGTAATACTAAAAAAAAAATAGTAAATATTGAAAATAAAATTATTTCCGATGTATGTGAATCTATAATTGCAGCAATATATTTAGATAAAGGCTATAAAATTGTTAATGAGTTTGTTTTAAAAGCTTGGGATGATTTTCTAAATGTTTCAAATACAACAATAATTGATGCCAAGACTAAATTGCAAGAATTTTCATTAAAAAAATTTAAAACACTGCCTGAATATAAAATTGTCTCAAATACTGGACCAAGGCATAAACCAATTTTTAAAGTTGGTGTAAAATTAAAAAATACAAAATTTATTTATTCAAATGGTTCATCCAAAAAGAATGCTGAACAATCAGCTGCAAGCATTCTATTAAAAAATTTAAATTTATAATGAGGTGGCAAGACAAAGGGTATTTATTATCATTAAATAAATACAATGAAAATTCAGCTATCGCTGAATTTTTTACGGAAAATAATGGTAAAGTTAGTGGTGTTATTTTTGGTGCGTCATCCAAAAAAATTAAAAATTATCTTTTTGTTGGCAACAAGTTTCATATAAATTTTAATTTCAAACAAGATTCAAAGATTGGCTATTTTAAAGTAGAGATTGATGAAGTCAACACTCCTATTTATTTAGATTTTAAAAAAAAATTGTTTTGTATAATTTATACAATGAACTTAGTTAAAATTTTAACCGTTGAAAATCAAGAAAACGAAAGTGTTTATAATTTATTAGGCAATTTTTTTTTTCTTTTAAAAGATACTGATTGGTTAATAAATTTTATATTTTGGGAACTTAGATTTTATAAATCTATAGGCTACGATATTAACTTTAAGAACTACGTAAAATCTATAATAATCAATGGTGATGAAAAGTTTGTTGTTGAGTCTACTAATAAAATAATACCAAAATTTTTAATTAATAATGATACAAGTACAAATAATAATAAAGATATTATTTTAGGTTTTAACATAGTCGGAGATTTTTTAGATAAAACAATACTCAGACCTAATAACATTAATTTTCCTATATCTCGAACTGAATTAGGAAAATTAATCTAAACTAACTGAATCAGCAAAATAACTGATTATGGCGTTTGCCCCAGCTCTTTTAAATGAATATAGAGATTCAATTATAGATTTTTCATCAATTAATTTTCTTTGTATACCGTTTTTTATTAAACTATATTCACCTGATACCTGGTATGCAATTATTGGTATTTTAAAATTTTCTTTCACTCTTGTGATTATATCTAAATATGGCATCCCAGGCTTAACAATAATCATATCTGCACCTTCTTTTATATCCAA
>MDSX01019356.1_pt1 | contig 10285 bp, 12 predicted proteins | sample 811141 | NCBI WGS metagenome assembly MDSX01 (sample SAMN05326642, study PRJNA326480) | marine metagenome | isolation source: seawater | place: Atlantic Ocean: South East | collected 2010
TCTATATTATGACATTAGCAAAGAGTACTCCTGCCGTACATGCTAATACTATTACTAAAAATCCGGTTTTAATAAAGTGTCTTGTTTTGTTCATGATTTCGTTGTTTTTAAGTGATCAATGACTCAAATATGGGGGTAAAGTCACTACCGTTCCACTTTGTAAGACTAATGCTAGGATTTACTCGATTTTACAAGCAAAACATCGATTAAGGGTCTTTTTTAATCTATGGAGTGATCACGAAATGGGATGAATAAAACACAGATTTGATTCAGAAATAATACTCAGAAAGGATGAAGAGACTAAAAGAGGTTTGAAAAATGACATCAATTTAGTTTGAGCACTAAAAAAAATGAAGAGAACCACTCTTTAACCTATTTTGTGCATATACAAAACCTTCAATCTATGTTGTCACAATATCTACAATTGCTTCTATCCATTTTGGGTCATCATTAAGACTTTCAACTAGATCTAATTGGTTTCCACCTTTTTCCATAAATTCTTCTTTGTATTCATAGCCTATTTCAATTGTAGTCTCTAAGCAGTCCGCAACAAATGCAGGTGAGAACACCAGTATATTCTTATTTCCTTTTTCTAATTGTTCAAACATGACTTGATCAGTATAGGGTTGTATCCACTCTTCAGGGCCAAAGCGACTTTGAAAACTTAATGTATATTTTTCTTCAGGAATTCCTAATTCTTCTGCTATTGCAAATGCTGTTGCGTTGCATTGTGCAGAATAACAAAACTGGTTTTGATCTACAATGTTTTTGCAACAATGAGTGTCACATTTACAGTAATTGTTCTCTTTTTTTAAGTACCGTTTTGGTACGCCATGAAATGAAAAGATAAAATGGTCGTAAGAATTCAGATTATGCTTTTGCGCTTTTTCTGCATAAAGTGAAATCATTTTAGGGTGATCATAATAAGAATTGATAAATCGAATAGAAGGAATCAATTCTTTCTTTTTCATGATACGCATTACTTCTTCGAATATCGAACCTGTAGTAGCTGAAGCATATTGGGGAAAAAGTGGAAATACAGTAATCTCAGATACCGCATTGTCTTTCATTTTATCTAAAGCAGCTGATATAGAAGGATTCTGGTATCTCATAGCTAATTCAACATGATATGCAGAGCCTAGTCTGTTTTGAACACCTTCGGCGACATTCTGCCCATAGACTTTAAGGGGTGAGCCTTCTTTTAGCCATAGCCTTTGATACAATTTAGATACTCTACCAGATCGAATAGGTACGACTATTCCTCTGAAAAGCAGATTCCGAAATAGCCATGGCAGATCAATAACTCTTCTGTCTGTTAAAAATTGATTGAGATAAGTTCTCAGGCCATTCCATGTGGGACTATCAGGAGTCCCTAAATTAACTAATAAGATACCCTTCTTTGCCATCATACTGATTTGAAAAATTGTGCATAGATACTGAGATTCTAACAATGGTTTTAAACCCATTGTTTAATTACATTTACGCAATGAAGAAACCTCTTATACTTGTTACTAATGATGATGGCATGTTTGCACCTGGTATTAAAGCCCTTGTCGAAGTGGCAAAACGTCACGGAGAAGTGGTAGTTGTAGCTCCGAATTCTCCACAAAGTGGCCAAGGTCATGCTATCTCTCTTACTACTCCACTAAGGTTACATAAAGTGGATGCCTTTGATGATGTGCTGGCATATGAATGTTCAGGGACTCCTGTAGATTGTGTGAAATTGGCTAAGCATGTGGTGCTCAAAGATCGAGATGTGGATCTGTGTGTTTCAGGTATCAATCATGGCTCCAATGCTTCAATCAATATCATTTACTCAGGTACAATGTCAGCAGCTATGGAAGCGAGCCTGGAGGGAATTAAATCTATAGGCTTTTCTCTACTTGATCTTTCATTTGAAGCAGATTTTTCAGCTTCTAAACATTATGCAGATAAGTTGATTAGTCATGCGCTTAAAAATGATTTGGGAGTAGGCAATTTGCTTAATGTTAATATCCCAAAACTTCCACCCTCTGAAATAAAAGGCATTAAAATATGCAAGCAAGGTGAAGCCTCATGGAAAGAAGAGTTCAAAGAAGCAGAGGACCCTCGGGGTGAAAAATATTATTGGCTCACAGGAAAATTCATTATGACTGAACAACCAAAAGACACGGATTTGTGGGCGCTAAATAATGGATACATATCAGTAGTGCCTTCTCATCATGATCTCACTCAGTATGAGTCTATAACCCCACTACAGAGCCTTGAGAACCAAATAAATAACTCTTAAGAAAATGAATCTGCTTCAAAAGAATAACATTTGGTTAGGGATGATTCTGGCTCTTGTATTTCCAATAATGGTATTTGGAGTTGTTTTGATGCTTTTTGAATTTGGTACAGATATGGGGCTCATTGATGCAGTTGCTGACCCAATGAAAGGAAGACGGTTGAGGACTACTACCTTGATTACCTTATGTGGAAATATGATTCTAATCAAGCTATTTAATAAAAGGTTTACACAGGACACACTTCGAGGAATATTGATTGTCACTTTTATTGCTGCATTATTATGGTTAGGAATGTTTTATGATGAGGTATTCGCTGATTTTTAGATATACTTTATGAAGCTTTTTGTAATTACAGGTGAGTCTTCAGGAGATTTGCATGCAAGTGATGTGGTAAGAGAGTTAAAAAGAAAGCATCATAATATTGTCATAAAAGGATGGGGAGGAGATAAGTTGGACGAGGCTGGAATGGAAATCAAAGTTCATATTAAGGAACTCGCTGTAATGGGAATTACAGATGTTATTAAAAAAATGCCCTTTTTCTATTTCCTATATAGGAAGTGCAAATCTCAAATAAAAGAATTTAAACCTGATGCGCTCTTACTTGTGGATTATTCCGGATTCAATCTAAGAATTGCCCAATGGGCCAAAGAACAAAACATTAAAGTATACTTCTACATAGCACCAAAAACATGGGCATGGCGGGCAAGTAGAAACAAGATCATCGCTAGAAGCGTAGACCATTTATATTGTATTTTTCCTTTTGAAGAAAAGTATTTTAGATTAAATGGAGTCAATGCCACCTATGTTGGGAACTCTTTGAGTAAAATCACAATAAGGAGTAAAACGGTTAAGAGAAATACTATAGCGGTGCTTCCTGGAAGTAGGGTACAGGAATTGAAATCTATATTGCCTGTTATTAGAGGTCTGATAGAAGCACTCCCTGCCTACACATGGATTATATCTAAAGTCCCTCATATTCCAAAAAGTATTTATAATAATATTCTTGGAGAAAAAATATCTGCCTCGATCAGCGAGGCTCCTTCGCATGACCTTTTGGCTTCAACACAAATTGCACTAATTACTTCTGGCACGGCTACACTAGAAGCTTCCATTATTGGATGTCCTCAAGTGGTGATGTATAAAACATCTATTCTTAATTATTATATTGGAAAAAGGTTTATTAAGAGCAGGTTCATTTCCCTCCCTAATATCTTGCTTGATGAATCTTTTATTGACGAGAGAATCCAAAATGATCTTACAATAGATAATCTGATTTTATCTATCAGTGAAATTGAGACCCTGACTCGTCTAGATAGAATAAAAGAAAAGTACGAAGAGATCAGGAGACATCTAGGCGACAAAAACCCAGCAAATATTGTAGCTAAAAGCATAATAAACCAAGGAGTTTCGAAGTTTTCATAGAACCCATCCAACAAAGTATTTCCAATGATAGCATTTGTTTACATATTAGTATTCAATATTCTATTTGGTTATTCTGAAGAATCGACCTATAATAAATCGTGTGTTGATGTCGTAGAATCACCTATACTAATGTTGAATTTTTATCTTATGGGTAAAACGGAGATAGACCAAGAGGTTATTTTGGCTATCGGGGATAATGTGGCATATCTGAACGAGGAGTTTGAGGGAAAAGTAAAGTTTGAGTTGAATAAATTATTCTTAGAAGAAAAGCACAGGTACCTCCCAGATATCTATAAGTCATTTAAGAATAAAACTCGAACTCATGTCAAAGAATTGGTTGGAGACATTGAAGAGTCAGGAGCTATTAATGTTTATTTATTAGAAACGTATACCGAAGGATCTCAGAACAAAGCCCTAATGGGATTCACACCTATACTTACTGGTAAGCATCGCACATACGTTTTTAACAGTCCAAGATTTGATCGAATGTTTATCGCTTATCCTGGTCTCCAAGATAAATCAACCCTTGTCCATGAAATGGGTCATTTCTTAGGTCTGAGTCATCCCTGGGAAATGAATTCAATTGACAAGAAATTGTTAGGACTTAATAACGAATCTGTATTGAATGAAAATCATATGACGTATAATTTTTCAGTGGACAGTTTTACGCCACAGCAGTTAGAAAGAATGCAAGACTTTGCCAGAAAATTCAGGAACTATCTTTTGAAATCTCTTTAGTCAAGACATCCACAGAAGAACTTATTTAATAGGCGTAATAACTATACTTCTAAAATCAATAGGACCATGATCTCCTTGAATAAATATGGGTCCTGGCTCTCCTTCACTACTATCCAGAGCACCACCTGTTATACCGGGAATAATCTGATCGTTTATAATGGCCTTTCCATTTGCGATAATGGTAACTCTTCTACCTATTAGTGTAATATCATATTCTTGCCATTCTCCAGGAGCACGAGCTACCATTTCATTAGGAGATAAAAATCCATAAATCCCACCAAAAAGAATTGGTGATGGTTCCATACCTTGATTATCTTCTATTTGTACTTCATATCTTCCTCTTAAGTAAATTCCACTATTACTTCCTTTTGGATATCTAAATTCTAGATGTAATTTGAAATCAGTAAATTTTTGATCTGTGATGAGATTTCCACCTGCTTTTTGGTTTTTAAGAATACCATTTTCTACAATCCATTCATTTTTTCCTTTGACATGCCATCCTCTGATATCCTTTGTGTTAAATAATTGAATAGGATTCCCCCATTTTGGATTTTCATTATACTCTAGGTTTGGTGCCCTCGTAGCTGTCCAGGTGTGCGAGGTGCCGTCGACATAAGTCATATTTCCATTGAGTTGACCTTTATCTATTCTACCTGTAATATTCAGATCGAGACCATCCGGTTCCCATTGACGTGGAATACTAAAACTAAATATTTTACCCTTATTTTCTATTTCTGAAATGGGCCTAGCACTGCCAGATGCAAATACAAATCTACCTACTAATGTATTATAGCCAGATTTATAAATTTCAAGCCAGGACGGCAATTCATTTCCATTCATATTTATCACAAGATCCCATCTCCCCTTTATGTCAGAATTGTCATCTTGTCCTTGCATCTCAATTCCAGAAAATAATACCAACAAAAAGAAAACTGATAGCTTAATAGCTTTTAATTTCATCATTTAGACCATTTTTTTAGTTCAATTATTTGAAAGATTGTATTCTGAATAAGAGTAGCAATATAAATAGGATCGAAAGTCTCTATCATAAAAATGTGAGCCTTTTAGTGATTATGATTATTGTTTTGTTAATCGAGCATTAAAATGTGTTAATATGCCAACATTTGCACTGTAAATTTCGTCTTCCCCTGTGAGATTAATTGCTTGATCTCGATTTTTAATTCAGCGTTATTTCATAGGGCCTTGTAAAGACAAGGCCTTTTTTTGATTAAGGTCTTTTTTTATAGGCGGAGTAATAGTATCTTTGCACTCCTTTTGGCTAATAGTATTAAAATAAAGTCATGCAAACAGTAGCTATCAAAGCTCAAAAAAGAGATGCTTTTGGTAAAAAAGCAAGCAAAGATATCAGAAAGACAGGTATGGTACCTGCAGTGGTATACTCCAAGGAAGGAATTGAACATGTAGTTGTATCTCCTAAAGATTTAAAGCCTCTTATATACACAGCAGATTTCAAACTTGCAGAAGTGGAAATTGATGGTGCTTCACATAGGGCTATAGTTAAGGATATTCAGTTTCATCCTGTTTCTGACAAAGTTGTGCATATTGACTTTTTGAAATTAATCGATGGCCATCCTATACAATGTAATGTCCCTGTTGTATTCAAAGGAGTTTCTCCCGGAGTTAAGACCGGAGGAAAACTAACACAGACATTGAGAAGAGTAAATCTCAAGACTGTTCCAGAATATCTTGTCGACAGAATAGAAGGTGATATTTCTCAAATGGAGTTAGGAAGTTCTCTCAGAATCAGAGACCTTGAAGTTCCTGAAAATATTCAGATAATGAATACTCCATCTACTCCTGTAGCACTTGTAGAAGTACCAAGAGCAGCTAAATTGGATGATGGCGAAGAAGGAGATGAAGCTGAAGGAACTGAAGAAGGGGCAACAGAAGAAACTGCAGCTGCTGAGTAATCAGAATACACAAACTGATCACTCATGTTACAGTCTATCTTAGAATTTTTTGGTATCAAAAAGAAGAGTAAAAAAGTAAACCTTATACTTTTCGGCCCTCCAGGTAGTGGCAAAGGTACTCAAGCTAAAAAATTAGAAGATAAATTTGGTCTGATTCAAATATCTACTGGTGATCTCTTCAGATACGAATTAGGTAACAATACTCCTCTAGGTCAAAAAGCGAGAACTTACATGGACAAGGGACAACTAGTTCCAGATGAAGTGACTATTGGAATGTTGAAGAACAAGATTGTTCAATTTCCGGATGTCAATGGATTTATTTTCGATGGTTTTCCACGTACTATTCCACAAGCAAATGCACTCAAGAATTTGTTATTAACAATGGGTCAGAGTGTTACAGCTCTGATCGCACTTGATGTGGACAATGAAGAGTTAGTCACTAGACTTTTAGATAGAGGAAAACTTTCAGGTAGAGCAGATGATGCGAATGAAAGTGTGATAAGAAATAGACTTGACGTATATAATGAAGAGACTGCTCCGGTGTATACCTTTTATAACGAAATAAACTTGGCTCAAACCATTCCTGGAAAAGGTTCAATTGAAGAGATTAATTCTAGACTTAACAATCTCATAAGCACGTTCTTCTAGTATCATATACTAGATCATATACCAATAAGGTGGCAGAACAGAATTTTGTAGACTACGTCAAAATATGCTTTCGATCAGGAAAGGGGGGAGCAGGCTCAACTCATTTTTTTCGAGATAGACTTAACCCAAGAGGAGGCCCCGATGGCGGTGATGGTGGTAATGGAGGGAGCATTATCTTAAAAGGTAATGAGCAATTGTGGACCCTTTTACATCTCAAATACAGAAAACATGTAATAGCAAGTAATGCTGAAGTAGGAAGTGCTTCTAGAAAAACAGGAGCAGATGGAGAAGATGTAATTCTTGAGGTGCCTCTGGGAACTGTAGTCAAAGATGTAGAAACAGGAGAGACCTTAATTGAAATCACTGAACATGATCAAATCTATGTAGGACTTAAAGGAGGGAGAGGAGGAAGAGGAAATGTTCATTTTAAATCACCAACAAATCAATCTCCCAGATATGCCCAACCCGGAGAAGATGGCCAAGAGGAATGGAAAATTCTAGAATTAAAGGTTCTTGCTGATGTAGGACTTGTAGGGTTTCCGAATGCTGGAAAGTCTACCTTACTTTCTGCAGTAACGGCAGCAAAACCTAAAATTGCTAACTATGCCTTCACTACACTGAAGCCTAATCTGGGAATTGTATCATATAGAAACAGTCGATCTTTCGTAATGGCCGACATACCAGGTATTATAGAGGATGCACATTTAGGTAAAGGTCTGGGAATAAGGTTCCTTAGACATATAGAACGAAATGCTGCCCTTCTTTTTGTCATGCCAGCAGATTCTGATGATATCAAAAAGGAATATGAGACTCTTGTCAACGAACTGAAAATGTACAATCCAGAGCTACTTGACAAACCTAGACTACTAGGAATCTCCAAATATGATCTTATAGATGAAGAACTTAAAGAGATGATCTCCACAGACCTTCCACAAGGTGTACCGTTTATCTTTTTCTCTTCTGCGATTCAGCATAATATTATTCAGTTGAAGGATATGCTATGGAAGTTAATCAATGACTAAATGATTGTATCTAAAGCTCAAGGCTAAAAAATTTTCTTCCTACAAAATTCTGTGAAGCGGTACAGCTGTGTTAGCGACAACAATATTGTACTTTCAGGCCTCACTATTAGAAATGAAAATATGAATAAAGAAATTAGATCAACGCTTAGTAAAGAAGGAACATTGACATTAGGTGTAATTGAGACTTCGATTCCTTCACCTGCTGCTCATGAAGTAGTTGTCGAAATTCGTGCTGCTCCTATAAATCCTTCTGATGTAGGAGTTCTTTTTGGGCTTTCTAATATGATTTCAATAGATCTTATAGGCACTACTACTGATCCAAAGGTTATAAAATATCCAGAAGGTATTGTTAATCATATGAAAGGAAGATGGGACAAACCTCTACCTAGTGGAAATGAAGGATCAGGGATAGTTGTAGAAGCGGGGAGCGATATGCAGCACCTTAAGGGGAAAGTGGTATCTCTTTTTGGAGCAAACTGTTTTGCCAAATATCGATGTGTTCCCGGTCAATCATGTATGGTGATGAATGAAGGAACTACTCCTGAGCAAGCAGCTGCAAGTTGCGTGAATCCATATACGGCCTTGGGCATGGTGGCCACTATGAAAATGGAAAATCATACTGCTATCATTAATACAGCAGCAGCTTCAAATCTAGGACAAATGCTCCTCAAAGTGTGTAAAGCAGATGGAATACCTCTCATAAATATTGTGAGGAAAAAAGAACAAGTTGACTTATTAAAGTCCATTGGTGGAGAATATATTCTGAACTCTAGTGATAATGATTTCAAAGCAAAGCTCATCGATGCAATCACTGTAACAGGGGCAACTTTGGCTTTTGAATGTATAGGAGGTGGAGATATGGCAGGACAGATTTTGGATGCTATGGAAAAAGCTTTAGCTAGCAAAGCTGATAACTACAGTGTATATGGTACCACTACGCTCAAGCAGATCTATATCTATGGCAGTCTAAATCAAGCACCAACGACGTTTAGTAGATCTTTTGGTTTGTATTGGAATATTGGTGGCTGGTTAGTGTCTCCCATCATCCAAAAATTAGGTGTAGAAGGATTTATGACCATGCAAAAAAGAGTAGCAGATGAGATACATACAACCTTTAAGAGTAATTTTCATAAATCGATTTCTTTAGAACAGGTATGTGAACCTGATCATATTTTAGAGTATGTCAAGGCTGGTAGTGGAAAGAAGTATCTTGTGAAGCCACAACTCTCTTAAAAATTAGAACTTTTATCCGTAATGCTTATAAAAAGGACTTAATCAACATTAGAATGATTTCAGCTAGTGAAGTACCTCATTTTATATAATGGGTTTCATATTACTCTCTTTTTTAAATTAAGTACACCTATGATATGGGTCCTCTTAAGTTATTGACAAGTTCATGGCCAATGGAATTAACTTCACTTTCATATTTTTTTCCTTTAAGGTTTAATTTTCCAAGGTTTATGAAAGGCCAAGGTTTTTTAGTGCTCTGTTTAAGAGACTCTGAAAAAACCAATGAACGATTGACTTCCCGAGTCACTCCTTCTAATCTAGATGCAATATTCACAGCATCGCCAATAATTGTATAGTCTGTTTTATAGTTAGACCCCATATTCCCTTCAATTACGGATCCCTGAGCAAGCCCAAATCCAGAATGAAGTAACTGTAGAGGTGAGTTCTCTAAGGAATTCTGGTGTAAAATTTGTAATTCTTCCAAGATTTTTAGACATGCATGTATAGCATTATCCGCCAGGCTAACATCAAAATATGCCATTAATCCATCACCAATAAATTTGTTAACCTCCCCACCGTTTTTAAAAATGATCCGACTACAAATCTCAAAATAAGTATTTAAAATCAGCAGAATATCTTCTGTTGGCATTTTTCCACTTATGACAGTGTAGGAAACAATGTCAGCAAAGAGGATTACTCTTTCTACTCGAACTGGTGCAACAGTTAGAGGGTTTATGCCTTCATTCAATATCTTTCGAATAGTTGGTTGGGTGTATTTTTCTGCAATGGAATGAGAATCTACAACTGTTTGAAGTAAAATTTTAATTGGACGCAGCAAATCATCCACATTATTATCAAGGTTGATTGTTTTCATGGATCATATAGGAAAAAGTCTTTCATTTATTCCATGTTCAGTTTTTATCCTTAGAATATCACCATGTCTTGGGTCTGAAGACTTACGTTACTTAAGACAGTTTATAATTTAAATAATAGTGTTTAATACACCCCTTTTTTGGGGCTAGCCCCA
>MDSX01021818.1_pt1 | contig 10281 bp, 8 predicted proteins | sample 811141 | NCBI WGS metagenome assembly MDSX01 (sample SAMN05326642, study PRJNA326480) | marine metagenome | isolation source: seawater | place: Atlantic Ocean: South East | collected 2010
AACTGTGGTATATTCAAATGTACTATCAGTACCCGATTGGTTGAGCATACCTCCAGCACCAGCTCCTGTGCCGATTCCGCAACCACTCAAACTAATACTTCCTCCTCCTGTATTTACATCCACCATAGAATTATCTGTCATTATTCCACCTTCTTGTATGACGACATCTCCATTAGACGAAATATTGACAACCGCAGCACCAGATGTAGAAATACCCCCTCCTGTGACATTCAAGTCACCGGCTGAACAAAGAATAGTTGATTTATCTGAAACGGACATTATAGTTTGAAGAATGTCTATTGTGGCACCAGTAATATTTACTTCACCTGTTCCTGATGAGTTTATGCCACCACCATCAATAGTTACACTTCCCGTTGCTTCTATTTTTGTGTCACCAGTAGTATGTATTCCTCCATTGACAACCATTAGATTGTTTTCAACTAAAATTTGAAGTTCATTGGAAAATATACCATTTCCTGTAACCCTTAATTCACTTGGTGTTTCTAGTACAACCTTTTCATTGTATGCTTGAATTCCATCAGTACCAACTACATCGTCAAAAACAATAAATTTGGCCTTTATGGTGATATTCCCATTTGTACTCTCAACACTATTCCCGCTTATTAATGTTGAGTCGGAAGTAATTATTTCAATATCTCCACTTGTGGATCCTATTCCATTTTCTCTGACTTGAGCTTTAATAGCGGTTATTGCAATTTTTCCAGTAGTAGTAAATATACCTCCCTTACCAAGGTAAGCATCTCCAGTTAGATTTAAAATTATAGTTCCAGTTGTTGCTCTGAGTCCATTACCTCCATGAGAATAATTATTGGGGTCATACAACGGATAGTAATTTACACTATTGATCTCTATATTTCCTGTAACAGTATTTATACCCTCTCCTTGAACTTCAATATCCCCAAGGGGTGTATTTACAATCACATCACCACCATTCGTCCTGATACCACTTCCTATAATATTTAATGTGCTTGCATCAATCTCTACATTGGCGCCATTAGTTTCTACACCAACTCCTTTAATAAATGTAGAATCAGTTGACATGAATTGCACTATACCTGTTCCTGTTATTAGGCCTCCATAATCTACAGTGATTTTGTTAGCGTTAACCATTACACTTCCACCTACAGTATGTATCGATTCTCCAATGGTGAAAAAATTATCCGCTACTAGAGCGACAATATTTATCTGATTTGTACTACCCATTATTGCCAATGAGGCATTACCTGATGATTCCAATGTCAAAGTTCGATTTGGAGTAGAAGGTTCAAAAGTTCCGGGAGCAAAGAAAACATCGCCAGAAGTAGTTTTTATTATTACATTTCCAGAAACCAATGCAGCATTGAGTGTTACATCCGTTAACTGTGCATCAGTTCCAGTAGGTGTAAATGTTGTGACTCCTCCGCTCATAGAAGACATAATATTGTTATCACCCACAATGGCACCCATGTCAGTAAAAAGACCAATGGTAATATCTTGACACAGGCTGTATGATGTACTAAAGACAAATAATAAAATGCATAGAAAGTAGGTATTAGGTCTATTCACAAAGGAGACGCTTTCATTATCAAATGGGCTATTCATTGTAAGCATAACATAATTAATGTATTCTGTTGTTTGCCAGAATAGAGCAGCTAAAACTTTGACTCGTGAAATCCAATTCTAGGCCTTCATCTTCATCAGCATATCTCCCATTTGTTGATGAATCATATTTACAGCTTTCAATGGCCTAACCATTACTTTGAAGTCAATGATTTGATCATTGTTGTCATATGAAATAATATCAACGCCATTAATTAAAATACCATCAATCTCTTTAGTAAATTCAAGTACAAAATTTCCTTTACCAATAACCTCTCTTATATATGTAAAGCCATCTCCACCCAAAACCTTTGATGCAGCTGAAAGATATGCCATAGTAATTTGTTTGCCTTTTTGAGGTGTATGTACCACAGGAGAATGAAAGACCACATTGTCTGCTAGTAAGGTGTCAAGTAATTTAACATTGCCTGAAGACATGACTTCATGCCATTTTTTTAGTGCTTTTGGTTGCTTTCCCATCTGTCGATTTTAGAACTTATAGTTTTTTACGAATTCTTGCTTTTCATAACTCATCTTGCATACACCACTGAAGCTGCTAAAATAGATTCAATCACTTTAAGATCCTCTTTATCTCTTGGAGAATAAATAAGGACATATGTTTTGACAGGAATGAACTTGCCTGCTAGAGGATGCAATTCCCCCCAACCTGAGTCAATTACTTTCTTAGCATCTGAAGGGCTGAGGATCATATGCATGGATCCATCTATTTGGTGTATATGTGCTATTTCTCCATTCGCACATGGACAAGAATTTCCAGATTCTGGATTCCTGAGCCAAATTGCCTTGTTTCTTTTTTCGAATTGACTTAAATCATAATTGAGATCCTTGTTGTGAGATTCTACCATTTGGTCAAAAGTCTTTTGCAAACTTTCTTTGATTGTATCATTCCGTATTTGATTAAGTTGTCTATGTGGAACGGGATGTTTGGCTATTACAGGTCTTTCACCATTTCGATGAGGCAAGGAATCTATATCAGCTTTATCACAATTACTTCCTATATCACCCTCAAAGTATTTTGATGAAAATGGATTCCTTTTGAATGGTCTAATCGCTGTTACTATTAACCACCCAAAAATATTATATGGCACTCCTCCTTTGCCTAATTTCTTCCATTTTCTAAAATCGATAATTGACCAGATCAAGAGACAAAGGAAAAAGACCGATATAAGTGTTAATGTAAAACTCATGATGTCTAGATTATGTGGAAGTTTTCTTTGAATACTTAATCAATACTAAACCTAAATAAAATAAAATGACTTGTACACCATGAAGAATGTAAACAGCTTTATCATCTATAGCCCCTCCCCAGACTTCGGATAATCCTTGAGTAGATCATCTAAAACTACTAGATTAGCGATAAGACAACCCAAATCCAAAGGAATAAAGAGGGTTCTTACTATCATAAGGTAAGTCTTCAAATTGATTCTCCACTGCCTCTACCGAAGATGGAATTTCTATAGGAAGCTTACCTGTAGGTTTATATCTGCCATAAATCAGTTCAAGAATGATTTCGTCATCATTTTCAAAATCTGCAATCACCGCTTTACTAGCTTCATTAATATCAGGAATCACTGGAGGCCTACCCAAGCTCATGATCGTAATAGTAGGTTTAGAGTTGATTAACTCTAATAACTCTTTCTTCTCTCCCTCAGGAAAATCTAACCTTCCCTGAGGGAACATACTTTCCATAAACCCGGCTCCTCCATCAGGAGAAAGGGACGTAGGAGTCTTCAATTTTAAAACTACAAAATCTGCTTTGTCAGGGCTTGATACAAGAGTTCCAAAATCAATAGATAGGTCTTGGTCCATTCCCTCTACATACAACTTAGTCTCTTCAGAAAGAGGTAAAATGTTATTCTCATTTTTAAGTAATACCATTGACTTTCTTTGTGCAGATTTACCTTTCTCTCGATTTGTTTCATTATTGAAAATCGATAGATTAGATTCATCTAAATATGGATTGTCAAACAAGCCGAGTATAAATTTTTCTCTAAGAATTCTTCTCGCAGAAACATCTATTCGACTTTCAGATATTTTTCCATCATTTACAAGTTGAACAACTAATTCTGGCCGAGACTCTCCTCCCATCATGTCGTTTCCGGCAGTAAGAATTTTTTCTACTCTTTCTTTCTCAGATAGATGTTCGACTCCCCAAGCAGAGGCTTTTTTTATCCTAAGATCAGTCACCAATGCCCAATCAGTGCAAATAATTCCATCAAACTTTAATGAATCTCTGAGTAGGTCTGTTATTATTTCTTTGTTAAAAGCAAATCCTACATTCTCACTAGTTTGATCATTCGGAATCCCATAATATGGCATGATCTGTGATGTCCCAGCAGGGAATGCTCCTTTTATAAATGGTATAAGATGATAGTCAAAATTATTACCAGGATAAGCCTGTCCTTTACCGGATGCAAAATGTGCATCCCACCCATCTTCTTGAGGCCCACCACCAGAAAAATGCTTGGTCATACAAGCAACACTTGAAGTTCCTAAACTATCACCCTGAAATCCAAGAATATATGCTTTAGTAAGTTTAGCAGCTAATTCAGCGTCCTCGCCAAAAGTACCATTAACCCTTGTCCAACGAGGTTCTGTACCAAGGTCCGCCATAGGGTGAAGGGCCAATCGTAAACCCAGAGCTAGATATTCTTGTCGAGCAATGTCTCCAAATTCCTTTACAATAGCAGTATCTCCAATTGCTCCAAATCCAAGTTGAGAGGGCCATCGGGTGAAAAACCGAGTTCCTACAGCTGTTCCAATTGCGGAGCCTTTTCCATGTCGAGGGTCTGTAGCCAAAGTAATAGGGATGCCCAATCGGGTACGTTCTGCCATTTTCTGGACGTCGTTGTGCCACATTAACCCTTCTTCGGCTTGAGCCACTGCCAAAATATTAAAATGATTCATTTTTTTCTCCAACATCATCTTCGATGTGGTTTCCAACATAAACGAAAATGGGTTGCTAGGAGAAGGGATTTCGAAAAGAGAACCATCTTCTTTCATTATGGTCATCTGGATAAACATCAAACCAGCCTTTTCTTCTAGAGTCATTTGGGAGAGTAAGTCAGTTACTCTGTTTTCAATAGATGATCTTTGATCTTCATATACATCTAGAACACCATTCTTATTTAAGTCTCGATAAGAATATCCCTCGTATGATAGGGTAGGTGCTTCTATTCCCTGAAGGGCAAGTGTTTTACTAGAATCAAGATTCCATTTAATATAGAAACCTATGAGCGCAACTATAATTATGAGAATGATACTTCCCAAAACGTAACTCAAGATTTTGAATGCTTTTTTCATTATGTCTTAATTTTATCAGAATCGTTTTGGTTTAAAATGGCTTGGATCATTTCAATTTTACCAGCTTTGCTCGATTTATGTAGTTTTCCATCTTTATATCCACCTTCTCACATGACTTTTGTAAGTCAAGTAACTATCTCCAAAGAATTTTTCCAAATTTTTCTCCTCAAAAGGTATATACCAAAAATTGGAAAGTAGAAAAAAGAATACAACTGGAATAATTGCTGCAACATTACCAAATAATGTGGCAGCATCCAATAAGACAAGAGTGAATCCTAGATAAATTGGATTTCTTGAATATTTGAAGAAACCATTTGTAATGAGTTTATTGGGCTGTTTAAATGTATTGATCTCCGTTCGAATTTTGCGGTATTGATTGAGAGTAGTAAACAAACTGAGAAACCCTATCATTATTGGAAGAATTCCTAAAAGGTTAAGGGGTGATTTTAACCAATAGTCTATTGGAAATATGCTATTTAGAATAAACATCACGACAAGACATAATAAAAAGAGAATAGGTGGCACTAGTTTTTGCATTGGTATGATTTTATTATTTATTTCTTCTTGAGATGTGGGTTGTATTTGTTGTATGATTCAACCCAATTTTTTTGTAAAAAGCATTATTGTTTTTGTTGGTAATGTTTCCAAATTCGATAAATCGAGAAGATAATGACTGGAGAGAAATGGACTAAAGCTGGTTTCCAGTGTGGATCTTGAACATTGACAAGGGCCCAGTGTAAAAAAGCCATTATAGCTGCTAAATACACCCATCTCTGGAGTTTTTTCCAACTAACTCCCATTCTTCGAACGGCCGCATCTGTGCTTGTCATAGCTAATGGAATGAAAACAAAAAAAGCAATCCATCCCGTTAAGATTCCTATTTCAAAAAATTCATTGACTACTTTTTCCAAGGGTATTTCAATTAAGTAGAAAATTGTATGGAGCAGTGTATAAGCAAATGCCCCTACTCCAAAAAATCGCCTATTTCTAACAAGCCATTTGCCTACTTTTCCTTTTGGAAATATCATTGCTACTGGAGTAGCAATTAATGAGATTACTAAAAAACGTCCAGCAAATTCTCCCGTCAAATGCATAAGCATATCGTAATCAGCTTCTCCTGCCAAAAATTTTGTTGTAGCGCCAATTCCTGGAATTGCAAGGATTACCCACAGAATATATTTACCAGTGAAGAATGATATTATTTTGTCTATTTTTTGAGTTTCGTGCTTCTAAAACAATTGATTGAGCGTGATTTTTCTTCAATATTTAATATTGTATATCAATAATTGATTTAGTCAATTAATTGAGCAAAAAATTATTCATTCTTGATTATACGAAGTAAAACGCTTTTAAATATTTCAATATCTTTCTCTTCAATTTCAGCAAAAACATTGGCTATAACTTCTTGTTCGATTTCTTTTCCTTGTTCCACTACCAAGTATCCTTTTTTCGTCATGACAATATTTTTTTTTCGCCTATCTTCTATATTGGGAACTCGAATGATATATTTACTCTCTTCCAAATGATCTAAGTGCCTCATTATTGCTGATTTGTCTTTACCCGTAAACTCTGCGATATCATTTAATATGAGGTCATCTTTGGAAGAAATCAAATTCAACAATGCAAATTGAGGAAAATTAATATTCAATCCATTTTTGTTAAAAGACAATTTTAGATCCTTTACAAGCCATTTAAGACTTTGTGTCATTAACCTACCAATTGACTCATCTTTTTGATTCATTTTTGATAATCTTGAATTGTTTAAATGCAATAATAAACAATATAGTTGATTGTGTCAACTAATTAGTTAAAACATTAGACTCTAAAATCAATAAGGGCTGTGTAATGATCTCAGGAAGAGGTTTTATAATGCTCTATTCTCGGGCCAATTCAAAAAATGCATTCTGGCTGTTAAAAGCTGAAAATACTCCCAGAGCATTGGTAACGTTAGATGGTGGTTCATTCAAATCACGAGAATCTTGTTCTCTGTTTTCGTATAATGCAGCATACTCCTGATTGATATGATATACCCGCACTTGATAGGTGCCAAATGAAACTAAGGTGCCAGAGAGAAAAGTCAGCATAGAATCATTTGTAGGTTCTGATACAAACCGAAATCTCTCCAATGCATTAGTCACTACATCTGGGAAAATAGGGTCTGTTTGTTCACTCAAGCTTTCTACTATCATAAAATATAGATCATCATTAGGGTTATCCCACATCGCATCAATACTTGAATTTCTTATAAACTCACCTATCACCATTTGTACCGCTTCTCTTCCTTCTCTTAGAGGGAGTTCAGGGACTAAAACTGTGTCTTTTGATAATTGCAGACCTGTAGTAGGCGTAGGAACGATAGTTTGAGCTGTAGCTATAATACCATTATGTTGAATTTCTAAGTGAAATACATCACCAGTAGAAACTTCTGCATCATTTCCTGGATAATGATAAAAACCGTCTTGTCCTGAGGAAATCAAGCTATAGCTTTGACTACCTTTCATTAAAGTAACTTGAGCATCATTTATTGGAACTGAGGTGTCTTCTTCATCAGCTAATGGAAAAGAGGATTTGATCCGTATATCATTGATAGGTTCACCTGCATATATGAAAGCTTCTACAACAAATTGATTTTCAGCAATATTATTTAGATTTTCTTCTACACATGAAAAGAAGAACAGGCTTAATAGAACGGTATATAAAATGTACTTGTTCATAGTTCTTCTTTTTTAAAATTTAATGTCAACTGATAGATTAGGAGTGAGGCCTAAGTATCTTACTTCTGAAATAATCGGAGGTTTTTCTGTAAAATCATACTCTCTATACCATACATTTCTGCGGCCATACGCATTAAAAACTGAAAGTCCAATGTCCATTTGAAAATCTCCCCATTCATATAGATAATGTGCTGATAAATCTAGTCGATGATATGCAGGGAGTCTGGAGGCATTTTTTGCACCTACACTGATATAGTTATTAGTTCTTCCGTCTAGTAATTCTATTGAATATTGACCTGAAGGTTCTGTAAATGGTTTGCCTGAAGCATAAACAAATGTGGCTGCAAATCTCCAAGCATCCATTTCATAGGAGTGGACCATTTTGAATTCATGCCGTTGGTCGTGTAGTGCTGAAAACTCAAATCCATTATTGAGACTCTCAAAGGTATTTCTTACTCTAGCTAGTGTGTAAGTTACCCATCCTGTATAATCACCTCTTTTCTTTTGCAATAAAAACTCTACACCTTCTGCATATCCATTGCCAGAAAAGAACAGCTGATTTAAATCGATATCGTTCCGTTGAAACCTGAGAGAGAACTCGGCTAGGTTACTGAGATCCTTGCGATAAGCTTCTACATCAAATATAAATCCATTAGTCTCATAGGCTGCTCCTACAACATAATGTTCTGCGCTGCTCACCTTGACTAATTCATCATCAGATAGTAGCCAAAAGTCTCTAGATCCTTCAGTAACATTTTCATTGACAATTCTATTTACGAATTGATAGTGCTTACCATACCCTCCTTTCAGTTTTAATTGATCAGTCAGATTGTATTGGAATGAGAAACGCGGCGACCAGTAAATTTGATCACTGATATTATAATAGGTGGATCGTATACCTGCATTTATGGACAATTGTGGATTTGGTTCCCATGTATCTGATAGATAAGCGGCATAATATTTAGCTTCTTGATTGACATCTAAAATGGTCAAAGTATCATCTCTAACAAATTGATAATCTACCTCGGCAAAGGTTCCCAGTGCTCCAAATTCGAGTTTATGTTTGGAGTTTAACTGTAATTCATTATCCAGCCTGAACGTGAAGTCTCTGACATCATTATCTTCTAAGGTGACAATTGTTCTATCTAAAACTTGCCGATCTTGTTCCACAATAGTCACATCTATGTCTACATTTCTATTATACTCGCTGAAATAGTTGGATGATGCAACTAGAAGATTAGAATATAACCTAGGATTCCACTGTCGGGACCATTTGCCACTAAGCCCTTGATTGCCCCAATCGCTATTTTCATCTACATCTAAATTTATTAAAATAGTAGGATTCATTCCTCTCTCTAAAGTCACATCATTGAACTCTACAAGGTGATCAGCCCCTGAATAGTAAGAAAGAGCAATGACGTCTTTATCAGTAGGATTAAAACTGAGTTTACTATTAAAGTCAAAGAAATAGAAGTCAGGTTCGATAGTATTCACTTCCAACCCTTCAATAGGAGGGGGACCTTCTGTCTGAGTAAATACATCAAATATATTTTTGTATAGCCCACTTCTGATGATGTCGGTATAAGATCGCCGTCCATTAAAAGAAAGCGATCCTTTTTTGAAGAGTGGTATTTCTATGCCGGCTCTACCATTCAGAAGATTGAGGCCTAAGTTGCCATGAATTTTATTTGGATCACCAGTCTTTCCAGTGAGGTCTACTACACTAGATAATCGACCTCCATATTTAGCAGGGAAAGCTCCCTTAAATAGCTGCACATCTTTTACTGCGTCAGCATTGAATGCGGAGAAAAAACCAAAGAAATGATCTACGTTATATACCGTCATTCCATCAAGGAGTACTAAATTTTGATCTGGTGTGCCTCCTCTGACAAATAATCCTGACGAGCTTTCATTACTACCACTTACGCCGGGTAAAAGCTGCAATGATCTAAAGATATCTACTTCTCCTACATTTGGTAAAAGTTTCAACTGTTTTGGAGATATCTGAATAGTACTGATACCTTCAGATGCATTCATTACTTTATAAGATTTCCCTGAGATGACCACTTCATCCATGGTAATACCTGAGGTTAGAGCTATTTCAAAATTTTTAATGTCATCACTGCCTGATTCTATTGGGATCTCTCTTGTAGCAAAACCAACATAGACGACTTGAAGCGTAAATGCATCTTCTGGGGCATCGATGATAGAGTAATATCCATCTACATTAGATGAGGTCCCTTGATTGCTTCCTTTGATAACTAAATCTGCAAAAGGAAGCCGTTCTTCATTTTCTTTTGATTTGATGATGCCAGATATGGTTCTTTGAGCATCCAAGCTTGTGGAAAGGAATATCAAAATACTAAGAAGCAAAAATCTAAAGTTCATGTGATCTATATTTCTTAACCAAAGGTGCTTAACTAGTATTTATTATCACATTAAAAATAAATGAAATGAACTTTTTAAATGATAAAATGAACATAGATTATATTTCATGGGTAGAATATGAGATTGTGTTCAATTCACTTGATAATCCGTTCACTTCGCAATGATGTATTTTTTACGGAGAAAAATGGCTGTTACATTTAGCCTCTATAGAACCAACTCTTTTTGAATTGATATGAAATTTAGTTTCAAAATTGAA
>MDSX01066018.1_pt1 | contig 10281 bp, 7 predicted proteins | sample 811141 | NCBI WGS metagenome assembly MDSX01 (sample SAMN05326642, study PRJNA326480) | marine metagenome | isolation source: seawater | place: Atlantic Ocean: South East | collected 2010
AATATGCTTCCAATTAAAACATCTTTAAATGCAAGCTATCCAAATCCATTTAATCCTTCTACAACAATCAATTATGATTTAGCTGCTGATGGCTATGTTTCAATTCTTGTTTATGATGCATTAGGTCGTGAAGTTGCTACATTGTTTGGTGGAGATCAAGTTGCTGGTACTAATCATCAAGTTACTTGGAATGCTGCTGATCAATCAAGTGGTGCATACTTCCTAAGAATGACTGCAGGAAATTACACAAACACTCAAAAGTTAATGCTTGTTAAGTAGGTATAACTACTAAGTTTAGTTAATAAAAAAGGGATGAATTAAATTCATCCCTTTTTTTATATTCAAAATAATACAATTCAAAAATCATGCATATGATTCTTTAAAAGTAACCTTACCCTTCTTATCGTAGTTGCACCATATCCCAACTCTCTTGTTTTCTATAAAACTTCCTGTAAATCTAATCTGCCCATTGTCCCAGTAATAGATGTATTCACCATGCAATAAATTATTCACATAGTTCTTTTCTAAAATTAACTTTCCTGTATTCTTACAGAAAATTGAGTACTTACCATTTTTACTATTACTAAAACTAAACATATATATCTCCTGCCTAAATTTAATAATAGACTTTATATATAGAGCCTTGACTCAAATCACATCAAATTAAATATTTATCTATTTTAATAACAGGAAAGAGAAAGTTGAATGATAAGATAATTAAAAATAGTTATTACAATCTAGGTTTAATCACAATATACCATTTCATTATAAATTATTAATTATTAAAACTCAGGAAAAATTCTTATAAAAGTTTTTCTATCAGTTATGGTTCCTGCATATGGATTATACTCCCAGGTAAAGTCAATTTGCCATGGGAGTCCTAGAAAGAAAAATCGTGGTCCAAAACCATATGACATTGCCCAACCTGTTTCATTTATATCTGTTATATCACTCTGCCCATCCCACCAATTATCTTCATTAAAAAACTTTTTATATGTCTGGGGGCTGTCCCAAGTGGCACCAATATCACAAAAAATTGCTCCATTAATCTGACCTAAAAATTGTATAGCAGGAAAATAATAAATTAAAAATGGTAGTCGTAACTCAAAGTTATATAACAATACATTATTACCAGACTTACTATACATATTTACACCTCTCAAAGGCATTACAGATTCCTCATCAAACATCATTTGGATAGGAATTGATGTGCAGTCCTCTGACCACCCTACACATGGAGAGCCACCAAGATAAAATTGGCTTTCATTAGGATTTTGGATATTGCTAGTCCAATTCCAAGTAGCACCACCATACATTCTAAAAGCAAAAGTAATACCATTAAATAAAGGAGTATAATGCCTAGTATCAAATATCAATCTATTAAATGACCAACCATTTAATTCACTGTTATTTTTATCATATGGTAACATTTTAATTGAATACATGTATTCAATTAAATTCCGATAACCAGAAATAGAATTATTTTTCCAATATGTATGATCTGATACATATCTTATATTGGGTTCTAATGATGTCTGAGCTCTATTAATCGTTATTTTTTCTTCATTAAAACCAAATTGGCCTTGAATAACCTCAACGGTATTTTGCTCACTATAGTTGATGGAAAATCCAGATTCAAACCTTTGGAATTTAGATATAGGATATGACCAATTAATAAGAGCACCATTCTCTCGAATGCGATTACCAACTGAAGTATTATTAGCGAGGTTAAAAACATAAGGCGACTCCCTTACTTCTTGATATACATAATAAGTTTTATCAATTTTATTTTTTAGATTATTAAAAATAAAATAATAATTAGAATTATTTAATGTAAGAACTGTTTCAGTAGATAAATAAAAATTATAATCTCCTAACATATCTGAAAAAATGAAATTGGCCATTACACGATTTCCAACCATATAATTATAGCCAACACCATAATTTGCATAGTCAAGAGTATATCTTGGTTTATACTTATTAATTATATATTTGTCATTCTCATCCTTAGATACTATAATTTCTTCAGCAGATTCTTCTTCTAATTCAAAATTTATGTCAGTTAGAGTATAATTTGCATATTTGCTTTCAATTTCATCATCAACCTGGAAATTATCTTTCCTAATTACATCAAATGTACTATCTTCTAGTTTCCATTTTGAAAATGGAATATTCTTAATTTTACCAATACGATCTTTTGGATTAGATAATGTAAAAACATCATAGCCCATTTTATAAAAACCTGTAAAAATTAATTGAGTATCGTCACCATTCCAAGATAGTTGAGTTATACCCGTCATTACATTCGTGATTGGTGAGGATGTTTTGAAGTTATCATTTGTTAAATATATATTGTTTACTCCAAATTGATCACATATATATGCAATTGTTTGATTATCAGAAGATATAACTGGGTAAGATTCATTATATTCTGTATCAGTTAATCTAGTCACTTCATTATCATTTAATGACAAGCTATATATATCTAATTGATTAGAAAAATAATTGTTAAAATCACTTGAATTAATATCTAAGTTTGCTCCGCGGTCTGATATAAAAAGTAGTTTATCTCCACTAGGATACCAAGAGACATGATCCTCGGAATACCAGTCATTAGTAATAGCGGTAGTTGATTTTGATTCCACATCAAATAAATAAATATCACTTGATTTCCCATTATTACCTATAAATGCAATCAGATTGCCTTTTGGAGACCAGCTTGGCCGAAAAACACCTTCAATATTCTCTAATCTAATTTTTTCTTGTTTATATGTATTAGCATCAATTATATACAATACATCAGATGAGCCTGATTTAGCTGAAAATACAATTTTATCACCATTAGGTGACCATGAAATACCAGGCTTCAATATATGGAGTTCCTCATATTCAGTATTTCGTTCACCTTCTACTATCTGTTTGATAATTTTACCAGTATCAACTGAAATTATATAAATACCCATAGGGCCATCTTTATTTGATAATATTGCAATTTTACCCCCATTAGGAGAAATTGATGGTGCGATATTATAACTATTTCCCCAATCTATATGATTAGTTAACTGCCTTGAAAAATCATTCAAATCCTCTCTTAATCCTATTTCATCCCAATATAATTGTTTAACATAATTCTTCCATTGTTCATTTAATGTTTTTAAATCAACCCCAATAGATTCTTCAATCCCTTTATTTATACTTTTATTTCTTTTGATTTGATAAAACATTTCTGAAATAGATTCATTTCCCCATTTTGAGGTAATAAATCTCCATACAGACTGTCCTCCTCTATAGCTTAAGTATCCACCTAATTGATTAATATTTAGTAGTTGATCACTATTCACAGCTAAGTCTCTCATCCACATATCTGAGTTAGTATCCCAATTGCTTGATGAATATTCTGCCAAACCTTCATTCATCCACAATGGTATATTAAATTCAATTGCTCTAGTAATTTTCTTTCGGAGACTACCGCCATAAACGCAATCATTAATAAAAGCATGAAATAGTTCGTGATGCAGTACATCTCTAAATTCTATTAAAGATCCATCAAAGGGAATAACGACTCTGTTTTTATATAGCTCTGTGACTCCACCTATACCTTCCTGCATATATTGTTTGACTACATTGGTCTGTTGAAAATCATTATGAGAATTATATACTATAATAGAAACACGATTTTTTAATTCCCAATTTAATAAATTAGATAAATTATCATAGGACTTCTCTGCCTCAATTGCAACTAAATCACCATTCTTTTCACCTGGAGGATATGTATAAATATCAAAATGTTCAGTTTGAATATAAACCCAATCAAAATCATCATATTGCACAATATTTTTGCCATATGTTTGGTAGTATTGACTAAACATTAAGGCAACAAAAATAATATTGATATATTTAATATTCTTCATTTTTAAATCACAACTGTATTCCATCCAATAATTTAGAATATTTAATGATGATTTTATTATGATTAATTAATAAGGATTAATTAATTTAGTAAATGAAACTTCCAATATATTTTGTATCTGATAATCATTTTTTCATGGATTTCCCACCTAATGAAGAGTATCGACGTAAATTATTATTTTCACTATTTGAAAAAATAAAAGCTAATCAAGGGACATTGATTATTGGAGGAGATTTTTTTGATTTTTGGTTTGACTATGGGAAAAATCAACCATCTGGATATGATGATATATTTAATGAATTAAGAAACCTATCCTTGAGTGGAGTTGAAATTCATTATGTGCTTGGCAATCATGACTATTGGGACTTTGGATATTTTAATAAACAATTCAATGCTATTGTACATCGTGGAAATTTTGAATTCACTATTAATAATAAAAAAAATATTATTACACATGGTGATGGACTTTTATCTGGAGATTCTGGATATAGATTTATGAGAAGAATTATCAGGAGTAAAATATGTATTCTGCTATTTAAATTGCTCGGTGGAAATATCGGCTGTGCAATCGCAAAAAAAATATCTAATACAAGTAAAAAGTATAATCATAGTGAACGACATAATAAGAAGAATAATGTACTTAAAGAAAACATTAGAAATGAAATTAATAACTATATAATTAATACTTGGATTGATAACTATGATACTGTTTTAATTGGTCATTATCATCAAACAGGGATAGATAATATAGAAAATAATAAAAAAATCATATATCTTGGAGATTGGTTAAATTATTATACAGTAACATGTTTAAAAGATAGCGGTTGGGAACAATTATCATGGAAAGAAAAATAAATTTAGTTGATTTCTGTCTAATAAATGCCTAAAATTGCTTGCTTATTTTTATATAATACAATGAATTTTTTAAGAAATAAACATATAATCAACTATCTAGTAATTCTTCTTTGTACAGGGTGTGCAATTAAACATAGCACATACACACTAGAGGATATAGAAAAACATCGCACCTTATATACACAAAAAGGAAAGCGTAAGTCTCTCACAACATTAGTAGATATATATTTAGATAAAAATCAACCTCATGAATCAAGGTTGCAAGCTCTACGAGTCATTTCAGATATAAATGATCCCATTGTCATTGATGCATTACAAAGTTCTATAGGTACCGCTAGCCTTATCGATTTAGAAATTATGATTGAATCTGTTGAAACATTGGTAAGCTTTCATCAAAATAGCTCTGTTGACTCATTGGTGATGGGACTAGCTAATACTGAAAAGAAAGTAATGGAGATTAGAGAATCTATTATTAATGCCATCGGAGAAAATGGAACAAATGATGAAATCTATACTTTGCTAGAATTATACGAAGTTAGTCGCTCTAATCATGCCAGAATGAATAAATTATTAACTCTTACTTTAGGTGGCATGGATGATGACAGGGTGATTCCATTCTTAATGCAAATTGCAAATGATGAAGAGACTGAAATTCATATACGTAATAGAGCAGTAGATATTTTAGCACGTAAAGAATCACCAGAACTTGTTGATTTCTTTATTGAAATGTTAGGGGATCCTGTTACCCGAGATAAGGTTAATGAATATGCTATGAATGTCCTGGGAGAGTTTAATGATGAGAGAATGGTTTTCGCACTTTTAGAAGCCTATCAAACAGGTAAACACCAATATTATGCGATGTTAAATACATTAATGAAAAGTCTTGGGGAATATAAAAATCCTGCAATTAAACCTGTATTTATTGAAATAGCAAAAACTGATGGATTTCCAAGATCATTACGAATTAAGGCTATCCGAGGATTAGCTGAATTTGATGATCCGGCATCAGCAGATGAAGTCGTGGAAATATTATCATATCCTTCAAACTATATATATTATAATGAAATTGTTACTTTGCTAAAAGAACTAGGTGTTTATGAAAATTATAAGCCTGAGCTGAGAGAAAATGCATTTAATGCTATGAAACTTGATATAAAATGAAAATTCTGATTCAAATAACAACCATTTTATTCTTATGTTCTAGCTGTTCTAGTACTAAACCAGAACCTGAAATAATTGAAGAAGATAATAAAATAAAAAGAACTCAAGAAAACAATAAACCTAATAATTTATTCATTGAAGATGCAGAACCATTCTACCCAATAAAAGAAACTGTTGAAGACATCCAAAATCAAGTAAATGAATTGCGCTCAAGAATGATTGATTATGAAGAGAGAATTGCATCTCCTAATTTAAGTAATAGTATTAGTAAGCTAGTACAGATTCCACAATTACAAAATGAAATCTCAATGAATAATGGAACCTTAATTCAAGGAACTATTTTATCTGAAACAATTGAGAGTATCATTATTCAAACTCAAATTGGTCAGCTAACTATTGATAAGGCTGATATAAGTAATATAAAAGAAATAGCATCTATAGATGCGAATGTTGTATTTACTAATGAACCTGAAGAAAAAATTAATACCAATTACCATATTTATAGTGGCACAGTACAAAATCAAGGATTAGAAACAGCTAGCTTTATTCGCGTTATTTTTAAACTATGGAGTAGTGAAACCGATTTAATTGCTATTGATTCTGCATTTGTTGATGGGAGCCAAATAATTTATCACTCTGGTATAAATACTGATACAGCATTAAAACCTGGCGAATCTGGAGAGTATGTTGTAAATATTAAAACTCCAGTTAATTCAAATGTACAATACATAACAAGAGATATTCATTGGGAGCTATATAAATAATATGAATTTAGAAGATTTGCTAATTAAAACAGTTGAACATGAAGCTAGTGATTTACATATTACTGTAGGAACACCTCCTAGAATTAGGAAGAGTGGGGCATTACTTGAATTGGGTGATGAAAAATTAGCTGCAGAGAAAGTCAAAGAACTCATTCAGTCTAAAATGAGTAAAATACAAATTGATGATTTTAATAATGGAAATGAAATTGATTATTCAATAGGAGTTCCTGGACTTAGTCGTTTTAGAGTAAATGTCTATAGTCAGAGAGGTAATATATGTGCAGCCTATAGAAGACTGCCATTAGAGCCACCAGCAATAGATTCGCTTGGTTTACCTAATTCTGTGATTAATCTGCTTGATCAGAAGAAAGGTTTAATTTTAATTACTGGTGCTACTGGAAGTGGTAAATCAACTACAATGGCAGCATTAGTTAATAAATTAACAAAAGAATTGCCTGGACATATTTTAACAATAGAAGACCCTATAGAATATCTATATCCGCATTCTAAAGCACAAGTTAATCAGAGAGAAGTAGGTGTAGATACTAAATCATTTGCCTCTGGATTGAAAAGTGCACTAAGACAAGACCCTGACGTAGTTGTAGTAGGGGAGCTCCGAGACCCTGAATCTATGGCTGCTGCAATGTCTGTTGCAGAGACAGGCCATCTTGTATTTGGAACAATGCATACTAATACTGCATCTGGAGCAATTACTAGACTAGTAGATGCATTCCCTCCAGACAAACAAGATGTTATAAGAATGAATTTATCAATGTCTCTACTTGCTGTGGTGGCACAACAATTAATTCCTTCTAATGATGGGAAAAGAGCTTTAGCATGTGAAATATTAATTGCTACTCCTGCAATTAAATCGCTAATCAGAGAAAATAATGTACATCAAATAAATAGTTATATTAAAAGCGGAACAAATGAAGGTATGATATTAATGGATGATTCTCTTAAAAAACTATTTAATGATGGAGTGATATCTCAAGATAATATGATTGAATATGCTATTGACTCTAAATCTATGACTCAAGCATCTAGCTCAGTCCCAAAACAACCTAATATCTAAATGCTTAAAAAAATTGTTGGAATAGGATTATCTTTTTTAATCATCTTATTGCTAAATAATCCTTTTATATCTTCAGTCTCATTAGGAAAACTACTTAACCCATTTGACGGGTATGCTGCATTAGTTGAATCAGATAAATTGCCTATTGGAAAACTGCTTTTTGATGGATTAATTGATACAGTTAATGTTAAGTGGGATAGCTTACGAGTCCCTCATATTCAAGCAAAAAATGAATTAGATTTGTATTTTATGCAAGGGTATATAATGGCATTTGAACGATTATGGCAAATGGAATTTCAAACACATGCTGCAGCAGGAAGAATAAGTGAAATCATTGGTCCTGATGCACTAGAATATGATCGATTCCAACGAAGGATTGGTATGGTGCATGGAGCGAAGGAAACACTTGTCCAAGTTAAAGAAAATGAACCTATATATCAGCTATTACAATCTTTTACTAATGGAATAAACTTATATATTTCATCATTAGATAAAAAGACTTACCCTCTAGAATATAAAATTTTAGATTATCAACCTGAATTGTGGACACCATTAAAAACTAGTTTATTGCTAAAAAGTATGGCCTGGATGTTAACTAATAGGATGACTGATTTAGAATATACAAAATTATTAAATGATTATGATATAGAAACAATCGAAGAACTCTTCCCAATATTTAGATATAATAATCAACCAATAATACCATATAATAAAGACTTTAATTTTATACCTCTTCAAAAAATAAAACCCAAAAAGATCTATAACTCTGAGAATTACAAAATTAATACATCTATCAATACGAATAGCTCATTAGGAAGTAATAATTGGGTAATTAATGGTAACAGATCTATCAATAATTCACCAATACTAGCTAATGACCCACACTTAAACCTCTCATTACCATCTATATGGTATATGATGCATCTTAAATGTCCTACTATAAATGTTATGGGAGTAACAATCCCTGGTGCTCCTGGGATTATCATTGGTTTTAATGATAATATATCATGGGGAGTTACTAATGGGTATAATGATTCAATGGATTGGTATGATATATTATTTTACGATTCAAATAAAACAGATTATAAATATGATAACCAGTGGTTGCAGACTAATCATATAATTGAAAAAATTCATATCAAGGGATCAGAAACTTTTAATGATACTATTATATATACTCATCATGGACCAGTTGTATGGGATAATAATTATCAAACAGAAGATATAAAACCTATGAAAAATAATAGTGGTTTAGCATTGCAATGGACTGCACACAGTAAATCAAACGAACTATTCACATTTTATTTATTAAATAAAGCATCTAATTATGATGAGTTTAAAAAATCTCTAATATATTATGTTTGTCCAGGCCAAAACTTTATATATTCTGATATTAATAATAATATTGGTTTATTTCATTCAGGAATCAGCCCTGTGAAATGGGAACATCAAGGGATGTTTATATCTGATGGAACAAATCCAGATTATAGTTGGATTGATTATATACCATTTGATCATAGACCTAATATATTAAATCCTAAAAAAGGATATTTAAGTTCTGCAAATCAAAATCCAACAACTCAGAATTATCCATATTACTTATCTGAATATTTTGCACCCTCATATCGTGCATCTCAGATAAATATTAGATTGGATACTCTATATCAAGGCACTATTGAAGATATGATTGATATTCAATTAGATAATACATCTCTAATAGCAAAAAATATTCTTCCTAAATTATTAGAAATTATAGAAATAACACAAGATAGTACCAATGCATTAGCTTGGTTAGATATACTAAATAATTGGGATTATAAATATAGTAATGAATCTGTTGCATCTACATTCTTTGAGAATTGGAGAATGGAAATTGAAAAAAATACTTGGTCTGATGATTTTGGAAATAGCATCACTGATTATATTTGGCCAGGGATTGATAAATTAGAAGAATTAATATTAACTAATCCAAACTCACAATGGTTTGATAATAAAAATACTGAGATTATTGAAAGCCTAACTGATATATGTAATCAATCCTATAATACAACTGTTCAAAATTTATCTAATAATATGAACGATACTAATACTAATTTAGAATGGGGAGTATATAGAGGGACTGATATTACTCATTTAGCTAAAATTAAAGAATTTAGTCAATTAAATTTGAATACAAGTGGGGCAGAAGATATTATTAATGCTACTAGAAAAAATGAAGGGCCATCTTGGAGATATATAATTGAAATGGAACAACCTTATATCATAAAAGGAATTTATCCTGGAGGACAATCTGGGTATCCAGGCAGTCTATATTATGATAATTTTGTTCAGGATTGGGTAGATGGACAATATTATAATTTAATTTTCCCAAAAAATAATAACGAATTTGAAGGTGCTGAATTACAATGTATCCCATCCAAATAATAAAAAATATATTAGGAATAATATTAATAATCATCACTGGTCAGTTTATGCCCTGGTGGTCATTTAGTATTATTACTTTTATTATAGGATAT
>MDSX01012188.1_pt1 | contig 10277 bp, 7 predicted proteins | sample 811141 | NCBI WGS metagenome assembly MDSX01 (sample SAMN05326642, study PRJNA326480) | marine metagenome | isolation source: seawater | place: Atlantic Ocean: South East | collected 2010
GGCGGTGCGTATGGGGCGCCCTGAGTTAGTGACTGCCTTGCTTAATAAGGGTGCAGATATCAAACTTCGTGATTTTCAAGGCAAGGATGTATTCGATTATGCGAAGGATGAAACTATTATTGAGATTCTTCGAAGACACCGAGAAAAATTGTAAATGACAATTGAGCAATTAACGGATCAAATACTCGATTTCAGGAATAAGCGAGATTGGAGTCAGTACCATAAAGCTAAAGACATGGCTGCCGCCGTAGCGATTGAGGCTGCGGAATTACAGGAACATTTTCTCTGGAAAAACGATGAAGAGAGCGCTGAGCATTTGGGTAAGCACGGCGACGAGGTAGCTGAGGAAATGGCCGATATTGCTATATATCTTTTTCTAATGGCGTCAGATGCGGGTGTTGATATTGGCCAAGCCATCCAAGCTAAACTCGCGATCAATGAGAAGCGTTATCCGGTTGATAAAGCTAAAGGTCGGAGAAATAAATACACCGATTATCAAATCGATGGCCAGTGATATTCGAGTTGGTATTATTGGCGCAGGATCCAATACAACGGCTAAACATATTCCACTCTTTAAGGCCATTGATGGAGTTGAAATTGTTGGGGTTGTAAACCGAAGCAAGGAATCATCCATAAATGTTGCCCGGAGCTTTGATGTTCCGAAAATCTATGACAAGTGGGAGGATGCCATTACCGATCCTGAAACAAATGCGATTGTCGTAGGTACCTGGCCTTATCTTCATTGCCCTGTAACATTGGCAGCGCTAGAGTCTGGTAAACATGTCCTTACTGAAGCGCGCATGGCTATGAATGCCGATGAAGCACTTCAAATGTTTAACGCAAGTCAGGCAAATCCTAGATTAGTTACCCAAGTTGTTCCTTCCCCAATTACTTTGTTTGCTGATGCTGCTATCAAGCGTTTAATTTCAGAAGGCTACCTCGGAAGATTACTAGTTGTTGAGAGTCGTATTAGGGGTCAGTTTTTAGACTCAGAAGCTTCATTGCACTGGCGGCAAAATATTGACTACAGTGGGAATAATATTATGGCGATGGGCATATATTATGAGGCGCTTGTTCGTTCGGTAAGCCGGGCAACTAAAGTGATCGCTCAGGCTAAAACATTTACTAAGCATCGTCGGAGCGAAAATGGAACACTTCAGTTAGTTAATATACCTGAGCATCTTGATTTAGTTGCTGATCTTGAATGTGGGGCGCAAATGCATTTGCAACAATCAAGTGTAACTTCATTTATGGATGATGATGCTATTTATCTTTTTGGTAGTCATGGTACATTGAAAATAACCAGTGACCGGTTATTCGGTGCTACTAAAGATGCAAACGAGTTGAAAGAAATCCAGATCGAAAAGTGTGAACGAGGTGAATGGCAGGTTGAGGAGGATTTTGTTGCTGCGATTCGAGGTGAGCGGAAAATAACGCACACCACATTTTCTGATGGATTGCACTACATGCAATTCACTGATGCAGTTAATCGTAGTTTGACTAGTGGTAGACTTGAACTGATCTAATCGCTTACGCTTTTTGAGAGTAGGTGTTTATTATATATATAATTAATTTTCACCCAGCCATACAGTGGCATTTTCAATTATCTTGAGCACGGGTTGCACCTTGTAAACCGCGTATTGCTGATCTCCAGGGCGAAAATAAAAGATTTTACCTTTCCCAAGAGACCATATGGCACCTGATCGGAAGTATTCTCCTCCTTCCCATGTTTCATCAAGGATCACTTCATCTGGAGTTGGTACATGGAATGGTTCATCGTACATTTCTGTTTTGGGAATGATGAATGTGGATGGAATATTTTGATTAATTGGATGTTCCTTGTTGATGATTCGAATTTTACTTGGTTGAGCTGGGGTGCAGCAACGAGGAAATACACAATTTGGGCGTTCTATATTTATTTTGATTTGCCCATTTTCATTTTGGCTAAACTCATGAAGTTGGTGTGGTCGGGCATTGTCAGGAGCTTTCTTCCATTGAATCTGGCCTTTGAATTGCACTATCGCATCCTCACGTAGTTCTTCTGGAAGTTGTTCTAGAGCATCTTGTGCAGCCACTTCTTGCATCGCGACCATGAATGGGACTGCCCAGTGAGCTGAGTGCAGTACGATGAAATCGAGTTTTCCATTCTTGATGAGATCAGCAATCTCTTGAGATTTGGATTCGCTTATATCTCGGTGCTTCACATGACCCCAATAGATAAGCACATCGGCTTTGTTGAGTGCCTTTGTTGACAATCCTTGCTGAGATTGATTTATGTTAGCTGATCTGATGTTAAGTTTGGGGTTTTGTTTCAGATATTCTGCGATAAAGTTACCTGGGTAATTGGGGTATACTTTTTTTGAGACTGGTTGTTGTTCATCCCAAACAAGCACATTGATTTTGTCATCAGCCCAAGACGTGCTCACTGTTAAGATGAGTATAGCTAGGAAACTTATTGAGCGTATTTTAAATTTAGGGATCATTGAAATCATGTGCGATTAATGTTGGAGTCTCCGATACTACAAGCCAAGTGTATAATAAGGTTGTGTAGCCAGTCCTAAACTTAAACTAGGCACAGTTTATGCAGGTAAAAGTATCTGGGAAAATTTCTAACCGATCTTCCTCAATCGCCTTTTTACATTTGCCACATAAGCCATACTGGCCTTTATCAATACGTTTAATTGCGTTTTTAATTCGCAATAATTGATTCTCTTGTCTTCGTTTTAGTTCGAGGGCTATCTGTTGATTTTGTAAGGCATCCATCCTTGATAGTCTTCCAATAGATGAATCCAACTCAACTACTCCAGAGTCACCTTTGTTTGCGGACATATTCTCCTCAATTTCAATTCTCAACGATTCTAATCGTTTTCTGAAAAAAACCATTCGCTTGTAGTCCATGTTAAACAAGATAGTCAGCGCTCAGATCATGTCATTCAAGTTAACAGTAAAATTTTAAATTATCCGATGCTTGGCCAAGCGCTTGCGCTTGGGTAATATTATGGAGTTGATGTTATGCACGAAGTAAATTTTTTACAGGATCTAGCTGTAGTGATGATCGCTGCAGGCATCGTGACATTATTGTTTCAACGTCTCAAGCAGCCAGTGGTGTTAGGTTATATTGTTGCTGGTATCTTAATCGGACCAAAGTTCTCTGCGTTATTTATAGAGGGTGATGGTTTTAGATTGGTTCATGATAGGGAGACGATCGAGTCGTTGGCAGAATTGGGAATGGTGTTTTTGATGTTTTCGCTTGGACTAGAGTTCAACTTACGCAAGCTCGGCAGGGTTTCAGCGACAGCATTAGTTTCAGCGCCATTGGCTATTATGCTTATGGTGTTTCTCGGTTATCAGGTTGGTCAGTTGATGGGTTGGACGCCGGTGAGTAGCTTGTTTTTAGGTGCGATCATTTCCATCGCATCAACCTCGGTTATCGTCAAGGTTCTCAAGGAAATGAAGCGTGACCGAGAGCCGTTTGCTGAGCTGATCTACGGCATTCTAATTGTGGAGGACTTGCTCGGGGTGGTTATGATAGTTTTACTAACTGGTATAGCATCGACTGGCGATCTTGGTTTACAGCCGATGCTAATTTCGACCGGAAAATTGTTAGTTTTTTTAGTAACTGTGCCAGTAGTTGGTCTGCTGTTAATACCCCGATTGCTTAATTTTGTAGCTCAATTCGAAAGTAATGAGCGGCTTTTAGTTGCTGTATTGGGATTGTGTTTTGGTATATCTCTGATAGCGGCAAAACTTGGTTTCAGTGTTGCTCTAGGAGCGTTTCTTGTTGGAGCAGTAATAGCGGAATCAAAACAGATTCAGAGGATTGAGTCTTTAGTAGAGCCGGTACGTGATTTGTTTACAGCGGTTTTTTTTGTGGCGATTGGACTATTAGTTGATCCGGTTTTATTGTGGGAGCATATTGTACCTATTGCAGGTATTTCTATTGTGGTGATTGTCGGTCAAGTGTTGGGTAACACTTTTGGTACTGTTGTTGCTGGGCATGATTTACGTACAGCAGTTCGTGTTGGCACAGGCTTATCACAAATAGGTGAATTTTCATTTGTTATTGCCACGTTGGGACTGACGCTTGGGGTCACTGATCCGAGCCTATATCCGATTGTGATCGGTGTGGCACTGGTTACAACTGTATTTACGCCTAGTTTGATACGTTGTGCCGATGGAGTGACTGATCGTATTCTATGCAGTGCGCCCAAACCGCTGGTCGGATATCTTGCCCTTTACAAGGACTGGGTGGAGCGTTTTAAAGGAGGTCAGTGGAATAATCTTGCTTGGAAGCTTTCAAGAAAGTGGATTTTGCAGATGGCGATAAATATGTTCCTTGTTGCTGGGATAATTCTTGGTGCGGCTTATTTAGCCAGACTTCAGCCGGTTTGGTTAACCAAATGGAATCTAAAACCGGATACATTGCGGACAACCTTATGGGTTGCTTCTCTTATTTTTTCACTGCCAATGATTATTGCAAACTTACGAAAACTTCAGGCACTAGGTATGCTTATATCTGAGGCGACTATAAATCCTAACAGGGCAGGGCAGCGTACGCAGTCTCTACGTGCAGTTGTGGCTAATGCCTGCTTGATTGCTGGGACAACCGGAATGATTCTTAGCGTAACCCTTCTGAGCTCTGCCCTTTTACCACCTTTGAGAATCATGCTGGTGCTTGTCGTCGTTGTTGCTGTAGTAGGTTGGTTACAGTGGCGGTTCTTGGTTCGGGTATATGCTCGAGCACAGATCGCCATTAAGGAGACGCTCGAGTCACATGAGATTAGTCAGTCCCGAGAGGCTGAAAAGGAATTGTTAAGAGCTATGCATTTGGAAAGCGTCTGTTTGAACAAGGTTAGTGCCTCACTTGGGCAAGTAATTGCCGTTTTGGGCTTACTAGAGGAGACTGGAGTGAGTATCGTTGGGATCGAGCGTGATGGCAAACGCATACTTAATCCCGATGGAGGAGAAGTGATTCTCGAAGGGGATGTTGTATTATTGCTTGGCGAAAAAAATCAGATCGAACAGGCAAGGGCGAAGATCAATCTGAATTGATCTTTGGCTTAAGCTGCGGGAAGAGCAGTACATCACGGATGCTTTCTTGTCCAAGTAACATCATTATCAAACGGTCGATACCTATACCGATACCTCCGGCTGGAGGCATGCCGTGCTCTAGTGCTACAAGAAAATCTTCGTCGAGTTTCTGTTGTTCTTCGCCGGCTTGATTAACCAGCGCTTCACGTTGCGCAATTGGGTCGTTTTGTTCGGTATAGGCCGGGGCAATTTCCTGCCCGTTTATACAGCATTCAAACACCTCAATAGTAGTTGGATCCTCAGGAGAGAGCTTTGCTAATGGGATTAGTTCTTTTGGTAAGTGGGTGACAAATGTTGGTTGAATTAATGTAGGTTCGATCAGTTTTTCGAATAGACCATTGGTTACCTCAAAGTCCTCAAAGTCAGGCCCGATTTCTGCGCCGAGTTCTACTGCCCGTTGACGCCGGGTTTCAGGCGAGATCTCGAACCAGTCATCACCGCCTTTTTCACGGATTAAATCCTTGTATTTCACGCGACGCCATGGCCTTGAGAGGTCGATGGTGCGGGTAATGTTTCCTTCGGAATCTTTGTGTTCGATTACTAATGTTCCGATGACTTTTTCTGCCACGCGGGTAATCATTGTCTCTAGTAATTCCATCATCGTTTCGTAGTCGCCGAATGCCTGATAGGCTTCTAGCATTGTAAACTCTGGATTATGGCGTGGGGAGATTCCTTCGTTTCGGTAGTTTCTGCCGATTTCAAATACGCGATCCATTCCGCCGACCAGTAGTCTTTTCAAATAAAGCTCAAGTGCGATACGAAGGTAAAAGTCACATCCGAGGGCATTGTGTCGTGTAATAAAAGGTTGTGCCGCTGCTCCCCCGGGTATCGCCTGCATTGTTGGTGTCTCCACCTCAATAAAGTTTCTTTCATGCATGAACTCTCTTATTTCACGAATGATTGCACTGCGTTTGTAAAAAACCTCTTTGACGTTGTCATTGGCAATGAGGTCCAAATAGCGTTGTCGATAACGGGTCTCGATATTTGAAAGTCCGTGCCACTTGGCTGGTAAAGGTCTCAGTGCTTTGCCGACAATTGTAAATGTTTTTGCTTTAAGTGTTATTTCTTCAGTGCGAGTAGTAAACATAGTGCCCGTTACACCTAGGAAATCACCAAGATCAAGTTTTTTTAATAAATCAAAAACCTCTTCACCAATAGCATTTTTCTGAGCATATACCTGCATCCGATCTGATCCATCTCGTATATCCAAAAAGATGCTTTTACCCATCGTTCGGAACGCGGTCATGCGTCCGCCTAAAGCGACTTCTAGCCCTTCCTCATAATTCATTCGTGCGCCGGCGCAAGTTTCGTTAGGCGTGAACTTATTGAAAAAAGGTTCGACGCCTTTTTCCTGCAACGCAGCGAGATTGGCTTTGCGTTGTTCGATTAAAGAATTTTCCTCTTCCATGAACTTTTTAAAAGGGCAAACAGTTAATCACTTTGAAGGGCGCTTGGCCACTGAAAGTTTTGAGCTAGATCAATAGTGAGTATTTTATGCAACTTTGACTGGATAATGATGTTGGATTAAATTGAAACACTTTATGGTTAGAGATAGTTTTTCTTTAGATTGATGAGTATGCAGCGAGTATTAGTTATTTCAGTTGTGGTAAACGTCGTTTGCCTTGCGGCATTACTTTGGTCACTATCTAAAATGCAGTCTTTGGAATCTCGATCAATTCTGGAAAATAAGAAAAAAATCGTTATTGATAAGTCAAATCTGGACCGAACTAAAGTGGCTGAAAGAGCTGTTCGTGAGGTTGAACCTTTTCATTGGAGTCAGATCGAAGCTCAAGATTACCAGACTTATATTGAGAATTTGCGTCGTATTGGATGTCCAGAGGAAACAATTCAAGATCTAGTAAAACGGGATTTAGATCAGCACTATGATCAACTCAAGGCTACCGCACTCAATAAGGGAACTACACGAAATGATTATTGGGCGACTGGTCATCCAAATGCGCTTTCTCAGCCTAGTATCAATACTCGGTCAGAGTTGGCGCAACTAGATCAAGAGAAGTCAGCAGTTTTGAAGGATCTATTTGGGGTTGAAGGTTTAGCGGAAATTAATCGTTCAAGTCCTTATGCGCGTGCCAAATCAAAAGCCAAAACTGGCTATGCAATGGATTTTATTCCAGATGAAACCATGGCTGAACTGAATTCTATGGAGCAAGAATTCGGTAGTAAGTTGCTTAAAAAAATGGCTTCAGGCACTTCTGACGCTCAGGACCGAAGTGAGATTAGGATGTTGCGCGAAGCGCGAGAAAATCAAATAGCCTCAATGCTGACACCTGAGCAAAAACTTGAGTATGATCTCCGTAAATCCCCTACTGCGGCTAATTTACGTCTGCAACTTGATGGGTTTGACCCAAGTGAAGATGAGTTTCGTAATATTTTTCAAATACAAAAAAAATTTGAGGACGATCATGGTGTAATTTCTGGGGCAACTATTTCGCCAGTAGAGGTTCAGGAACGTCGATTGGCTGAACAGGATATGAAAAACGATATGAGAAGTATGCTTGGGGAGGATCGTTTTCAAGACTACCTGCAGCAAACAGATTATGATTACAAATCGATTGACAAGATTACTCAGCGACAGGGCTTGGCAGATAACGTTTCAGCGCAGATCTATCAAATGAAATCTGAGGCCGAGGAGTTGGCCCGAGGTATTCGTTTAAATTCGGGAGTTCCCATTGGAGAACGTCAGCAACAACTACAGCGGATTTACAACGAAACATCTCGAAGCATCGAGTCTATAATGGGTCAGCAGGGTGCCGCTTCAATTCAGGCGCAGGGTGGAGGACGTAATTGGCTTAATAATCTTGGTCGGATTAATCCTCAGCCTATAACCCAGCCAACCTTTCAGGTTATTACTGGTGGTTCACCTTAACATTAATTGTGATTAATTTACACGAGTAACCCATTCGTGTGCGATGCCTTGTAGATCGATATCATCGTTTTCAGATTGAGATCTGGGAGAGAAGTGAATTTGTTCAAGCTTGCTGATGGTGCTATTTAATTGATTAAGATGAGTCTTTGCTAGTTTCTTTGGTTGATTGATTTTAATTTGCTGTAGAAGGTTGATGACGGCGAAAGGGGTACACACCTCAGGTATATCGAAAATGGTAATTACCTCTGTATCTTTGGCCTTTTTTGATAAGCGAGTTCCAATTATTCCAATTGTCGCCAAAAATGCAAAGCCAACTATCCATGGCCAAAATGGTTGTGGATTTAGAATTATACCAGCCATTGCAATTTCATTTTCAACTTCTTTAATGTCGGCATCGCTGTATTGCTTAAATATAGATTTAGATACCAAATTGGTGGGTTTAGGATATTTAAAAGTGGCAGGCTCATTGACTTTCCCTTCAGGCTTGATGGTGAGCAGCCATGTGCGCTCGCTAACAGCACTAACACTTTCAGTATCAGATTCAACCCTCGCAATCGACAATCCTTGATCTTCATTCTTTGCGATAAAAAATCCAGGAATGTTTAGGTCAACAAGCTTGTCAACCGTAGGGACTAAGCCTTTGGCAGTGGCATGTATTTCAAGTGTAAGTTCCTGATTGTCATTGGCTAGGCGAGCGTCAAGCGTCTGGGTTAGCGTTAATCCACCTACTGGCCGAAGGAATGCGGCTTCTTGTCGAGCATCAACGATTTGTGTTGCAGAAGTTACCGGTAGCAAAGCTGGGCCAAGTGAGTCATAAAAATCGAGATCAATCTTTAACTCAGGGATGCGGTCGACAGAGGCATCTTTTGCTTTAAGAAGCAAATATGCAAGAGGGGTTTCACGCCAACCGGGTTGTCCTATTGTTCTAGAGCTGATTTTGTTATCGTGAAAGGTAATGGACTGTATATCAAAATTTTCCCCAAGTTTTTCGTTTAGGTGTTCTTCAAGATCATCTCTTGGGGATTGTCTTTGCCCAGGATAACTGGGGTAGTAAGGGCTACCTTTGCTGCCGCCAACTAGATAGCGGGCAAAGCCGCCAGCTTCACGTTCGATATCACTGGTATGTTTGAGGCTGATGAATAATCCGAACGATTCTTTGTGTCCGATTTCATCATTTCCATCTATACGAGTTAAAAGTTCTACCTCGTCAAGCAAGTCATCGTAATGCTGGACTAGCTCTCGAGCTTTTTCTCCAGCGGAATGGTTCTGAAGAACTACAAGTGCAGAACGGAGGTAGCGCGGTTTCAGTTCTGGTGTTAGTTTTCGAGAGTTAGTATCGATCGATTCGCCGAATGCTTTAAAGTGTCCTTCAGAGTCAGGTAAGACGAGGATTGCCTCTCGGATTTGCTGAAGATTTCCAATATCCGGAGTCTGTTGTCGAGTGACATAGGATAGATCGCTTGCGCCTAGATTGGAGTTGAACCAAAGCTGAAATAAGAGTGCATTTGGTTTGTCTCTAGTGACTGCAGTTTGGAGTGCATATAATGCTGCAGCTTCTTTGAAGGATTCAAAAGCAGCTTCACGATGTTTAACGTAAATATCCAGATCTGCTTTATTACCATACTGATATTCTGCAAGGTCAAAGTTGGCAGCAGCTTGTTGAAGTTTTAGTTGCCAGATATCAGGGTGAGCTTTAAGTCCTTCTTCCAGTAATGTAAGTTGTGTCTCATAGCCAGCGATTACTTCAGATCTTATTTGTGGTTCTTTTCTCTTGGTATTGGCCTGTTGTTGAATTTGTGGAGCTCGCCAAGAAGTAGCTAATCTTTGTCGCATCGAATTTGAAAGTTCTGCAAGTGAATTAATAGGCAGTTTGCTAGGTTCACCTAGCACAAGCTTGATATCTTTCAACTTATAGACCTCTGCAAAGCTATGTGCTCCTTCAAACGCTGTAACGATGGATTCTGCACTAGGTGGCTGTATTGGTAATTTGGTTAAACGTTCAAGAATTTGACTAAGCTCTTGGAGATTACGTTTTTGACGGGCTCTAGTCAGAGGCGTGCCATTAGGTCGGGAAGGATAGTAAACGGGCATACCTAGACTGGGCATACGTGGCTTGACTGAACCGTTGGGATTGCGTGTGGCAGCCCAGCCGGTTAGCAGTGAAGTCGACAATTTTTTTGCCTGATTTGAATCAAGTTTAGCTAACTCCTCTATTTCGTTGAGTGCTTTTAATATTTTTTTGTCTTTTAACAAAGTACCAGCTATGGCGGATTGGATTCTAGCCTTGCGGCTATTAGGA
>MDSX01019390.1_pt1 | contig 10276 bp, 7 predicted proteins | sample 811141 | NCBI WGS metagenome assembly MDSX01 (sample SAMN05326642, study PRJNA326480) | marine metagenome | isolation source: seawater | place: Atlantic Ocean: South East | collected 2010
TCTGAAGTCTGACAATAGTCTGCGTTTCCAAATGATAGATTGAAATCCCAAAATGGACCAGCGGTCAGTCTGCCTCCTTTACTATCTTTATCTTTATGGAAGTAAGTACTCAATCTATAAGCATCTACATCTTTCGATAGTTCGTTTAGTAAAAAATTGTCTACGAATGATCTTAGATTGATGTAATGAGTGTAGTGTAGTCCATCATCGTTGTATCCATCATTGCTAGCGATAGCATTTTCGAAGTTGTCTACATATGATTTAATGTATGATTTTTGCTCTGATTGAATTGTATTCTGATCAGGATAATAATATTGAAAATTGATAGAATTAAAAGAGTTGTGTGCATTATAATTTGATGCCCAGCCATCGTAAAATCCTTTGTCAATACGAATAATGTATCCACCTGTAAGTTGATCCCCTTCGACATCTATTTCGTTCAATTTGGCTATGTCTACACGGTTTTTATCTCGCTTTATTTTTTCCATGAGTACATATATGCCTCTATAGTTATCATTGATTACGACTTCCACAAATCTTGTCCTACTCGAGTAATGGCCCATTTCATTAGCTAGATGCATGGCGAGTACGTTATTCATCATCGTCTTATCAGAATAAGGGCCATAGAGGATGAAATCTTCTTCTTTAGAAAATCCAAGAAAACTAGTGTCTATATCATTGCCATCTTCATCCCAAGTTTCAAATAAAAAGGATTGTTTTGCAAATAATTGTGACGATTCACCTCTAATCTCAATTCCACATTTTCCAAAGTATTCATTGCGTGCGTCGAAAATAGTATTTCTTCCTCCTTCTCCATTGTAGATTATGCCTATTGTTGCCTCTATTTTCGGATCATCTACTATAGGTAGGCCATTATTAGTATTAACTATAATAATAGGAAGATCCGACGATGTAAAACTGACTTGAGAAATCAGCTGAGAAATAAACAAAAAGTATATACTAAACGAAAAAAGGTATTTCATATTTAAAAATACCAATATCCGAATAGTATATAGTGAACAACTTAATTTTTTCTAAAACAATTTTCTTCTATATAGTTACTGCGACAGGTTCAACAATTATCTCTATTTTATTTAGAATAACTTTGATAGGTCTATAGGAATGATTTTTTACTTCGTTGTTATCTTTTCTCATGATCAACTCTATTAATTGTCCACGAAAGTTAGTTTTGAAACTAACTTCAGCCCATTGTTGAGGAAGTCTAGGAGTAAACGAAAGTCTATCATCTTCGACACTCATTCCAGCGAATCCCCGCACGATGGCAAGCCATGTTCCTGCCATACTTGTGATATGACAGCCATCTTCTGTATCATTATTATAGTCATCCAGGTCGAGTCTACTCGTACGCAAATACATCTCGTACGCCTTGTCATTCATACCTAATTTAGTAGCAAGTATAGAGTGTACACATGGTGAGAGTGAAGACTCATGCACTGTCAATGGTTCATAGAACTCATAGTTTCGTCTGATGTCTTTAGGATCAAATTTATCCAGGAAGAAGTAGATGCCCTGAAGTACATCTGCTTGCTTGATATAACAGGAGCGAAGAATACGATCCCATGACCACTTTTGATTGATAGGTACGTCCACCATTGACAAATCTGTTACAGGTAAAATATCTTTATCTAGAAACCCATCTTGCTGAAGAAATATGCCCCTTGATTCGTCTTTAGGGAGATACATCTTTGATCTTATATTAGACCACTTCTCCAATTCAGAATTGCTAAAATTAATCTTAGAAATGATTTTCCCGTAAACTTCATTATGATTGTCTTCGATATAAGCTAGCGATTCGGCAGCATACTCCATGCACCAAGAAGCAATATAGTTAGTATACCAATTGTTATTAACATTGTTTTCATATTCGTTAGGGCCAGTTACTCCTAGGATTACATATTGCTGTTTGGCTTCTGAAAAATTTACTCGCTGTGCCCAAAATCTCGCAATAGCCACCAGTACTTCTGCGCCATGACTCGCTAAATAATCTTTATCACCTGTATATTTGATATAATCGTATATGGCATAAGCGATTGCTCCATTTCTATGTATTTCTTCAAAAGTTATTTCCCATTCATTGTGACATTCTTCGCCATTCATGGTAACCATAGGGTAGAGTGCAGCTCCATTAGAAAAGCCTAATTTCTCAGCATTCTCTATGGCACGATCTAGTTGATTGTGTCTGTAGATAAGTAAATTTCGCGCTACAGATTCATCTGTAGTGGATAGATAGAATGGTAAACAATATGCTTCAGTATCCCAATATGTAGATCCACCATACTTCTCTCCAGTAAATCCTTTCGGACCAATATTGAGCCTGCTATCTTTTCCTGTATATGTTTGATACAATTGAAAGATATTAAATCTAATTCCCTGTTGAGCGGTAATATCATCTTTGATCACGATATCTGCTGTATCCCAGATTTTAGCCCAAGCATTGATATGATCATTCAATAGCGATTTAAATCCTTGAGCCTTCGCAGCTCTTGATTTTGCCAATGCGTTAACCTGCAATTCTTCATTAGTATGATTGCGTGAGCTGCTTATATTCACGTATTTATGATAGACCCACTCTCCATCAGGGACTATTTCACCAGAGATAAATACTTCTACATATTTCTCTCCGTTTCCATAATCAAAATAATAATCTGATTTGCCTCCATTGATTAACAATGTGTGATTCATATTTGCTGTACACAAAAAGTCCGTCTTACGAGTTTTGGCAGTAACATAAATCGCTTCACTGCTCGACATTTGTTGATCTTCATCCCAGAACTTTTCATCATAGTTGGCATTACTATTTTTTACATCGAAATCGAGTGAAGAAACTAAAGCTAATCCGCCACTGTAATTGAAAGATTTTACTTTATATTCAATCGCGCCAATCTCATCATCAGCCATACTGCAGAATCTCCGAGATTCTATACTGATATGTCTACCTTTAGGAGTAAAGAATTCTACTTTTCTTGTAAGTAGTCCACGTTTCATATCTAGTTCTCTGTAGAAGCTTTTTATGTCTGATGTTGCAAGGTTTACTTCTTCTTGATCCAATAGAATCCTTATCCCAATCCAATCACAAGCATTAGGTACTTTAGCGAAATATTCAGGATATCCGTTTTTCCACCATCCTACACGTGTTTTGTCAGGGTAGTAAACACCTCCGATATAGTTGCCTTGTAATGTATTACCGGTATAACTCTCTTCGAAATTGGCTCTTTGGCCCATCTGACCATTACCAATAGAAAAGATACTCTCAGAGATCTGATTGTACTCTGCATGATATTGATCTTCTATTATTCTCCAATTATCTTTTACTAGGTAATCTTTCATTTTTTATCTTGTCTAATGATATTCATACAATCATCTAGTTTATTTGTGATGTATTACTTGGCATTCTATTCTTTCTTTTATATTAGAGATCGAGTATTATCAGTTTTCCATCAGTGCATTGGTATCTCAGTTTTGTAAGGTCACTGACGGTTATTAAATTGGCAGCAAGAGTGTCCGGATTTCCAATTCCTATAGTATCAAAACCACCTAATCTAGCTGCTTTAATACCTTTAATTGAGTCTTCTATAACAACGCATTCTGAAGGATCTAATTCTAAGGCTTTAGCTCCAAGTTCAAATGTTTGTGGATCAGGCTTAGATCTTGTAGTCTTAGTGCCGTCAATAATCTCCTCAAAATAGTCTAAGAGACCTACTTCTCTGAGAATGGTTACGGCATTCTTAGATGCACTTCCTAACGCAATATGAACATTGTTCTCTTTAAGGTTTTCAAGCATTTCTTGGACACCAGGAAGGATTTCGCTCTTATTTATATGAGTGATTAGATTTAAGTACCAACCGTTCTTAAGTAGGCATAGTTGAGCTTGTTCTTCTTCAGACTTTGTTATATCTCCCCATTTGAGGATCATTCGTAGTGAATCTAAACGTCCTATACCTTTGAGTTGCTCGTTCTGTTCAGTAGTAAAATCAGTACCAAGAGAAATGGCTAATCTCTTCCAAGCTTCAAAGTGATAACGGGCTGTATCCACGATCACCCCATCAAGATCAAATAATACTCCTCTATACATCCATTGTCAATTCATTAACACTTCAACAAAAATAACATTGCTAATGGGGAATCAAAGCCGTTTAATATTTGATTTTTAGATGATTGCAATTTCAAACGATTGCATTTTTAGTAAAACAGAATTCACCGTTTATTTAGATCTATTTACTGTATTGTTAGGTATTAGTCTATTGTCTATTTTATCCATACCATGGTCTTGAAGATGCTTTCATTCTCGGGTGAAATTTACACTAAGTATTTCCCCGTTGATGTTAAATTAACAGATAGCAAATATTGATCTTTTTGATAGATTATGATGATATTTAATTCTTTACTCAGTCGTGCAACGTATTGATTTGTCTTTTAAGAACAGATTACTTAGCGAAATGAGAAAGTAAAATACCGAAATCAAGAAAATGTTATGAGTTAGCTTGGCTGTGATCGGCTAAAAACTTAGCTAATCCGATATCAGTCAAAGGATGATTCGCTAGGCCTTTAATAGCACTCAATGGACATGTGACTACATCTGCACCATTCTTCGCAGCCTGTACAATATGTAAAGGACTACGTACACTCGCAGCCAATATATTGGTCATATAGCCTTGGATCGCATATATCTCAGCAATATCCTTAATTAGAGTCATACCATCCCAAGTAATATCATCTATCCTTCCTATGAATGGAGATAGATAGGTGGCTCCAGCTTTAGCTGCTAAAATCGCTTGACCTGGCGAGAATACTAATGTACAGTTTGTAGAGATACCATTATCTGTAAACCATCTGATCGCTTTGATACCTTCTAATATCATAGGAACTTTCACTACAATATTATCAGCGATTTCTGCTAACCTTTTACCTTCTTCTATTATACCAGCGAAGTCAGTCGCGATTACCTCTGCACTTACATCACCGGTTGTAATATCACAAATCTTCTTATAATGATTGAGTACATTTTCTGTACCTGAAATACCTTCTTTAGCCATAAGCGAAGGATTAGTAGTCACACCATCAAGCATTCCAAGTTCTTTTGCCTCTTGGATCTGATCTAAATTGGCTGTATCGATAAAAAATTGCATATTGTGTATATAGTTGGTTAAGTAAAATTCAATGTCAAATAATTATAATCGCAAAGTTAGTAAAACTGTCAGGATCATTAAGGATCACAGTTATTTAGCTTCAAAATTTACAGAAATAAAGTTTTTATGCTTGCTTCCACATTGAACAACAGCCATAATGTCGAAAATCATGAAAGTTAAAATGATGATTTTTGAGACTTGCAGATAAAAAAAGTGAGGAACTATACCAACCGCTCAACTTTCTACCCTTGCTGCGTTTCCACCCTGGGGGATTAAAAAGGAGCTGGCCGTATAGCCCTCACCGAAAACAAAAGTAATCATTTTGTAGAATGAGAAAAGTTATAGAGTATATTTTTTAAGAAAGAATATTGCAATTCTAATCTTAAAACCAATTATAGTCATTAGCTCGTGAATAATAGGTCCACACTTCTACGGTATTTAGTCGAGAGATCAATGCTTTTTATGAAAAAGTCTTAACAAAACCCAGTTCTACGTCTGTAGACTGAGGGAGATATTATTTAAGAAATGTTGTAGATAGTCTGGAGACTGATACTTAAGATTAAGGTATACTTTCCATTATTATTAATAGTTTCCTATGAATATATCCCAAAAGTCGTTTTTTGGTGGCTTTAGTTTAATAGTTATGCGATCTTTTTTTATTGGATGTATAAATGACATCTTGCTGCAGTGCAGACATATCGATTTATCAACGTTACCAAATTCATATCCATATTTTACATCTCCGATAATATGACATCCGATACGCTTCATTTGTACACGGATCTGATGTGGTCTTCCAGTCTCGAGGTTGATTCTCATAAGTACGTAACCAGAAATCTGACCTACCATCTCATAGCGTAATAAAGCTTTCTTAGCACCATTTTTCATTTTATCATAAATATGGGAGAAGTTTCTTTTTGTATCTTTTACTATATAGTGGGTAAGTAAGCCTTTGATTTCTAGAGGCCTTTTAGATACTAAAGCCAGATATTCTTTAGTAATCTCACGATCTTTGATGAGAGCATTCATACGAGTTAGGGCTTTAGAGGTGCGAGCGAAAATAGTAACGCCACTAACTGGCCTATCTAATCTATGTATCACACCTAGGAAAACATCACCTGGTTTATTATATTTCTTCTTTATATATGTTTTGACGTGATCTTGTAAAGTCCTATCTCCTGTTTCATCTCCATGTACCAACATACCCGCAGTCTTCTCTACAGCTATAATATGATTATCCTCAAATAGTACATTCAAACTGAGTTTTTTTCTCTTCTTCATAGCGTAAAGTTAATTTTATTGTGGAATTGGTATTATCCAATATTTCATTGAGGTTATTGCTAATTTACTTCAAAAGGAAACTTATTTTCGCAGTAATGGTTAATGAATGCAAATAAGAGCCAGAAGTCAAAATATGTCCAAGTTTAGTTTCGCATTTTCTCCTTGTCCGAATGATACCTTTATGTTTGAGGCAATATTCAATAATAGAATAGATCTAAGAGGTTATAAATTCGATATTCATTTGGATGATGTCTCTCAACTCAATCGTTCTGCTGTAATGGGTCAGTTCGACATTTCAAAGATCAGCTATAGTGCGTATTCATTGGTTTCTAATCAGTATCAATTACTCAATAGTGGTAGTGCGTTAGGTTACAATTGTGGGCCTCTACTAATTGCCAAAAGTAAAATAGACGGAAAAGACATCAAAAACTGTTCTGTAGCTATTCCAGGAGCCAACACAACGGCTAATTTACTGCTTAGTTTAGCCTTTCCAGAGTTGAGTAATAAGAAGGAATATATCTTCTCGGAAATTGAAGACGCAATAGTGAAAGGAGATGTAGATCTAGGCTTGATTATTCATGAAAATAGATTTACGTACGAAAAACGTGGTCTAGTCAAAATTCAAGACCTTGGAGAATACTGGGAATCCACTACAAAATGCCCTATACCGCTTGGAGGCATTGCAATTAAAAGATTATTGCCTCAAAATGTTAAAGAAGATATCGAGGCCATTTTGAGAGATAGCATCCAATTTGCATTTTCTAATAAAGAGAAAGTACAAGCCTATGTTGCTAGTCATGCCCAAGAAATGAACGAAAAAGTGATGCAATCTCATATAGATCTCTACGTAAATCAACAATCAATTTTACTGGATGCTTTAGCTAAACAGGGCATTGAATTACTAATAAAAGAGATAAAGTACTTATATCCCGGAAGAATCATTCAATATCCTATTTTTATTTAAAGTTGACTTTAAAACTACCCAGAGATAAAGGCAAGAAACATCAGTCAATTGCGTTCAAATTAGTCAAAATTATTTCTAATCTCTCGTATGGCATTCATACTCATTTAAGATTTTAATTCTATAATTAGGTCATTTATTTTGCAATTCGTTTCCATGAAATGGTTTCTTATAGTGTATAAGTGTAGGTATTAACTACTATTTTGAGCTATAGAATAGAAATTGATAGAATAAAGTTTGATATTTACAAAGTTTTAAATCTAAATGTTTCGTTACAAATCAATTACCGTATACTTTTAATTACAATAACTCAATAAAATAAAGTTTAAAATAAATACCTAATGGCAACAAAATCAAATAATATATTAAGCTATGCTCTAATAGGAATAATACTGTTACTCGGACTCAATGGATATCAGTTGTACATCAATAGTCAATTGAAGCAGGATACAGCTAACCAAAAGACGGAACTTATTGAGCTTGAGAAAATTAAAACTGAACTAGACCAGGACTATAAAGCTGCAATTGAAGGATTAGATGAACTCAGAGGCGACAATGAGGAGCTTAATCAACTTATTGATAGCCAAAAGTTGAGCCTACAAGGGCAAAAAGAGAAGATCAACAACCTTATCTGGTCGAAACGTGAACTAGGAAAAGCACGTAAAGAAATGAAAGCATTAAAAGATCAAGCAGAACAATACATTAAAGAGCTAATAAAGCTCAGAGATGACAATCAATTTCTTACTTCATCTAATACACAGCTCAAAGAGGAGAAGGAAGCTCTTAATCAACTATACGCTGAGATCGCTCAGGCTAGAGAAATATTGATTGTTGAAAAAGAAGAGATCATTAAAGAGAAGGCTATATTATCTGGTAAAGTGGATATCGCAGAGGCAATCAAAATTAATTACATGGAAGTGCAAGGCTACCAAGTAAAAGATGATGGAAAAACTAAGAAAAAAAATAAAGCTAAGAATATCAACATGCTGAGAACTTGTTTTCTTACAGAGACTAATGTAGTTGCTAAAGGTGGAGAACAAGAATTTTATATTAGGATTATTGATCCTGTTGGTGAAACTATTGCAGATAGTAATGGTGGTGCAGGAGTTTTGACTAACAAACTTGATAATACACAAGTCATATATACTACTTCGGGTTCTATAGATTATCAAAACGAAGATACTAGAGGCTGCATTAGTTTTGGCTTAAGTGAAAAGATAATGAAGGGAATCTACGATGTGGAAATCTATAACAATGGTTTTATGGTTGGTAAAGGAGATTTTAAGTTGAAGTAATCTTTAAAGTAAAGAAGCCAGCTGAAATATTTGTTTGCTTTTTTGTCTCGAAGTAATCGAGGTGAATCTATTATTTTGTTCTTAATAGAATTATAAGAAATTATTCCTCAATAATCTTGTAAAATCATATTAACACATAAAGAGAGATGCTAATCTTGATTAAGATTAGTAACGACAAAGTATCTAATATGAAAAGATTAAGGTTGAGTAAATAGATGGATGTTAAGTGTTTTTATATAACTGGCTGAGTAATCTATTTTAGCTGGTTTTTTTATTGAATGTGGTATTTCCGATTAAGCTATTGGCAGTTAGTATTATAGTATTTTGAACAAACCAATACTCAGCATTTTCTTAACACTCCTTTGTTTTATGTTTTAACGTTCACTTTAAAATTATGCTGCATCAAATTTATCTTTGATAGTTTTAAGGTTTTATTAAATTATTAATCGTTCTTAAATGAGCTGCATTATTAATCCTTTGACTCATATTGGAATTAGGTTATGTTTATATTACTTCAGCATTGAATGCGACAATAGTTGGTCATATGTTGAATGAGGATGCATTAACGGGCATTGCGAATTTTGGTAGTGTTATTATTAATCCTGTGTATTTTGTATATCCAAAAGGAGGAAGCTATATTATATGTGCAAGTGTTACTTGTGTAAATCTAGACCATTCTAGAATGAATAAATTAAAGAAATATTCATTATAATTAATAATATAAAGTCTGAATTATTGATTGAGATTGATGTCTTCTCTAACCCAATTTAAATTGGGTAAAATGTAAGAATCTTTAATAATGAAAGACGAAGAATTTCTATAGCATATTTTATGCGCTATTTTCTCTGCTTTCTCTTTTGTTATGTTTGTCATGACAAGTAAGTAAGAATTTCTGGGTTTTAAATAGAATTTAGAAAGTATATCTCTACCTTGTTGGTTGTATTATTTTAGAGTTTATGAAAGCTATTCTTGCTTGTTTTTTTACAATTTTGATTCTGACTAGCAGTAGTCCGTCATGGAGTCAAACTGGTAATACAATAGGTCTCATCAGAAATGATATCGAGTCATACAATGGTTATACTATGATGTCGCCAATTAATAGTGGTAATACGTATTTGATAGATAATTGCGGTGAAGAGGTCAATCGTTGGACCTCCGAGTATAATCCTGCTCTTACTTCGCACTTAACTAAAAATGGAAACCTGTTGCGAACAGGTAGAGTTCAAGGTACATTCTATGCTGGAGGTGCAGGTGGATTTATTCAATTATTTGATTGGAGTGGAGATCTGATATGGGAATCTAAACTTGGTGCAGATTTTAATTATCATCAGCATCATGATGTGAAGCCAATGCCGAATGGAAATATACTCGTTTTAGCATGGGAATATAACTCTCCATCTAAAGCTATACAACTTGGAAGGTATCCAGATGAGATAGCTGATGATGGGATGTGGACTGAATTGATATTAGAAATTCAACCCATTGGCCTAAGCGATTTTCTAGTTGAATGGGAATGGCATATGAATGATCACCTAATTCAAAATTTTGATCAGACTAAAGATAATTACGGTGTATTATCCGAACACCCGGAA
>MDSX01106360.1_pt1 | contig 10273 bp, 10 predicted proteins | sample 811141 | NCBI WGS metagenome assembly MDSX01 (sample SAMN05326642, study PRJNA326480) | marine metagenome | isolation source: seawater | place: Atlantic Ocean: South East | collected 2010
AAGAATACAGGGCAGTAATTACCAGTAATTCCCATGAAATGGGAATTTCATTGGTAATTACTCAAGGTTGGGCAGGCCGACCTTGGCGCTGGCCGCGGCACCAGCTTCGTCGCCCCCAAACCATTCGATTCAACTGGTGAAGGCGAACCCAACTTTAACAGTGCTCTCCTGGATACCGACCCTGCCGTAGCGCAGTCTCGCTGCTCTCGTTGGCTTCCGTCTGGATCGCAGACAGTTTTCAACGCAGGGACAAAACATGTCGCTGCGTCGAATAACCGCTACAGGTGCTCCTTTCGGTGAAGACCGAACGCATGAATCTTGTTTCCACACCTTTCCGATGCTACCGCGGGACCAAGTAATGCACATGGAAAATATGGACTTAGGCCGACAGCTACGCGCGGCCGCGAGCCGTGAGTACAACCCTGGCTAGCGCCGTCCACAGCGCAACTCACAGGCGGTGACCTCGAAGTCCTGCAAAGCCTGTTAAGTCTCTCCAAGGTAAATCCAAACTCTCGATCTGAGGCAGAACACGCGTCGGCGCTTCATTTTGCAGCAGAGAACCATGAGCTCGAAGCAGTTCGCATGCTCCTTGATGATGGCCGCTGCAATGTGGATGGGCGAGACTACTACATTCGCACTCCCTGTCATGCAGCGGCAATGGTTGGTGATTTCGAAATTATAAAGCTTCTGGCAAACCACTCCCGTGCCTTGGCAGATCTCACTTTGAAGGACCACCATGGTAAGACATGCTGGGACCTCGCCTACGAGCATGGTGCGTTATGCGTATATCTGTGCAGCATCAGTGTCATGTTATAGGTTTCTACGAGTGTGGGGATGAAACAAAAGAGCTAGCTTTCGATGGGCCAGGGATGCGCCTGCAGCTCTGGGCGAACTCAGAGGAGAAACGCCTTTTGGGCATAATTCAGAGGCACTCAATCCTCCTAGGGGAATCACCGGTTGCCCGGCGTGAATGATGGATCCGCCAATGTCAGTCGCCCTACCAAGTTTGTAGGTGCCCGGGGAGTATGACTGCGAGTACATTCAGCCCCCCATATATGGGACAGATCTCGATGTGGAGTTACAAACCAGTGGCAAGAATCTTTCTCCTGACATAATGGGTTCTATGGGAGAAGGGTCGCCTAGTGATATTATCAATTTTGAATCCCTCCAGCCCGACAAAACGACTGAACAACAAACACGACAGCTCGCACGCGAGCTTTGCTGTCGAGTTGCTTCCCGGGCATTGCAGATAGAGTTGTTCATTTCATTTTCTTTAGATTCCACTTGTGACCAATTTTGGTCTCGAACAGGTTGCGGCTGTCGCTGTTGTTCACGCTATCTGCAAGGGTGCTGCAGAGAATGCAAGGGAATTGAGTTCCGGTCCCCTGGCAGCTAGACTCCACCATTCGCACTCGAAGCTGGGTCGTGTCCGTTGTGTCGGTGTGCCCCGCGCCATTGCCAAACGAGGCAAGGCAGCCTTCAGTAGCCCGCCGGAAATTCGACACGTTCCAGTTTGGGCCCCGCCTCGGGCCCCGGCGCCTGAGTAAAGCCCCTAGCCGCCGGCGTACGTAGTATTGTCGGGGACTTTGCGGGTTCCCCGGGCCCCGCAGCGGGTTCTCTTTGGTTGTGTTCTGCTGGCGGCCCGCAGGGCTCACTGGGATATATGCACCGTGACTGGAAGCTCTCAGTTCCAGTTCCTGGCTCCGGGGCGCCCCGGTGACAAACAATGTTGCCGCGTCCGGCCTATCTGGAGAAGCCTCGGGGTGCGCGAGGGGCATCGTGAAGTTCAAGGGCCAGTCGCTCTTGTACCGCATCGTCGACATTTCGGACCACCGCGATTCGGCTGCCGCAGATGTGCGTATTGGTCGCGGGCAAATAAAACTGCCGCGAGGACTTCGTGTTGGCGGCCGAGTGTCGTTCTGTTATAGTTGCTAATTGCACAATGGACGCGTCTCTACGACCCCTGCAACTGCATCTGGCCCGGGTGAGGGAAGCGAGTGTACCCCGGAGTTGATTCGCACGGAAATATGCCTCTCCAACTCGTTAACCTTTCCATCGACGAGTCGGCGAATATGTATATCTTATCGTTTTTGGTTCAACGAACCACCAGCACGCGTTGAGCTACTATTGCGCAGTTCTTCAAAGATGACCTGTTCAACAACAGCAAGGTCGGCAGAGCCAGCACATATGTCGTGGATATCCTAGGAGTTAGCCACTTGAATTACATGGGGCCAGACCCGGTTGCAACTTTGTTCCGCGCAGTGCCATTAGGGCGCTGGTGTTGGCATTGGCACTGTAGGTCAAACAGGAGCCTCTTGAAGCCAGTTTCGCGGTCGCCCATGGGGAGAAGATCAATATAGAGATCTATCCAGACTGCAGGCTCCAAGCAGAGGCACTTAGCAAGGGCATCCAATAAGATAATTTGTGCCTTCTGAAGGTGGCCTGCTGTGTCATTATCCACGTTTTGAACATACTTAACACAAGTTTCGTTGGGATCAGAGGCTGGACCTGACTGGCTTAAAACTGGTCTGAGCGCCTTGAGATCACCTAATACCTCACGGACCGTAGTTAGCTCATCTTGCAGCTGGAGGGCTGCAACGCTGTAGTTATCACGAAGAATGGCCGAAGTGCTGTTTAGCCATTTATCCTGGGTGAGACGCTGCTCTAGTCTCCAAAGCATGGCTCTATGGGCGGCCTCGTGCCAGGCGCTTTGTTCGACGTCATTCTTCATGATGGTATGAGCCTCATAGTCGCACAATTGCGCTTTGCATGGGAACACTTCGAAGCAACCAGGCGCTCGTTTATTTGAATGCAACTCTTTGTTGGCATTGTAATGGCCGAGATGATCCGTCCTCACTTTCTGTAACGCAAGTGTTTTCCCTCTGATTACCTGAACCGTTCCAGAATGTTGACTATAATTTACGGGCTTGCCGCACTTGTCAACCGCTCGCCGCGAGTCTCGCATAGTTCGAAGCACCGACTCAAAATGGGCGCACAAATGGTCATTCAAAGTTTTATGCTTCACATGAGCCTCGCGATTTCGTAATCTCTCCACGACGCGAACGAATTCTTGGAAGGCTGTCGTCGCATGCCCTAGGCCCGGCGAGTCACTGTGGATCCGACACAATAGCGAATCGACCGCCGGATTCTCCAGCGCTTCGAGTCTTTCTAGCGCTGCTTGGCACTGCAATTGTCGTAAAATTTGCAGCCGCAGCCCGACATTCTCCACCAGCGCTCCAAGTTCACACTGCACAGCTTCCGCCGCGGTCGTTTCCGAAAGTAACTCGTTGTATATGAAATCCCGTTGCCGTACCTGAAGATCACGCATCTCATGAAGATCACGCATCATTGAAATCAATGATGATTTGTGCAAGTTGAGTTGGAAAAAAAGATTGGCCGGATTGAATGACCGGCGCCGCCTCGCTCCGGACCGCCGGGGTCGCGTCTGAGCGCGCGGGATCGATCGGGATCGCGCAGATCGCTCGGAATCGCTCGAGGTCGCTGCGGGATCGCTGCGGGATGGCTGCGGGATCGCGCCGGCCGGGATCGCCGCCGGGATCCCAGTGGCGCCGCTCGTGCGCCGGCCCTGATTGAAGATGATTGACCGCGCTGGACGGGCGCCGTTGGACGGGCAGCCAATCGCGGTCGGACAATCGGACAATGAGCCAACCGCGATCGGACAGGGGCGAGGCCATCATGATTGGACGAACCTAGCGGCCATTGGACGCGATCCCCGGCCATGCTGCCCTCATGGGTGAATTTGGCATTATCGTAATGGCCCTTCACCTCTCTGCTGGCGCCCTCTGCGACCGCTGTCCGGAATGATCTACCTCCGCCCCCACCTCGTGGCCTTCTTGGTTTTGCTCTTTCGCACTTCGCCGTGAATCGTTAGCGATTGCGCCATGAACTTCAAACCCTGACTAACTCAATAAACATCATCCAATAATTAGCGGCTATATGTAACGCATATATTCCGTCAAACCTACAGCCACTCGTTCGAGTCGCATTCTCCATTGCGCTTTAGACTCATCTAGCTACGACAAACAACTGCGGTTCTCAATGCGAAAGTAAGTTCTCGTGAAAGATTCAGGAATCTTGCAAGTGTGGTCGTGGCGCGCAGTTACAGGGATCATTCATGCGAGGATTTCAAAGCCGTCTGCCTCAGGTATAGACTCGTTGCTAAGAAAGGCGAAGGTACCTTTAGTGAGGTAGGCCCCTAGGTAACTCCGCCCCACTAAACTTTAAGAATACCTCAGGTCCTAAAAGCTCAAAACGTAAAGGACGGGAAGTATCATGCCATCAAATGTATGAAAAATCATTTTGACTCGATTGATCAGGTAGATTATTAACTTTTTGAAAATACCCTCAAGAACCTAGATTTGTCTAAGTAGGTGAACAATTTGCGAGAAATTCAAGCGCTGCGAAGATTGTCGCCGCATGCCCACATCATAACACTTGAAGAAGTTCTCTATGACCAGCCAACTGGGCGTTTGGCACTTGTATTTGAACTTATGGACGCGAACTTGTATGAGCTTATTAGGGGGCGGAGACATTACCTGAATGCACAGTTGATCCAATCGTATATGCACCAACTTCTGTTGGCATTGGACCACATGCACCGAAAAGGAATTTTTCACCGGGATATCAAGCCCGAGAATATCTTAATTGAGAACAAGAGCGATATGAACAAAGGTCTGAAGTTGGCCGATTTCGGTTCGTGTCGTGGCATATATTCAAAGCAGCCTTACACTGAATATATTTCCACGCGATGGTACCGTGCCCCTGAATGTTTACTCACTGACGGTTACTATGGTCCTGAAATGGACCTCTGGGGTGCCGGCTGCGTATTTTTTGAAATCACATCATTATATCCGCTTTTCCCTGGTACAAATGAGTTAGATCAGATAAATCGCATTCACAAAGTCCTTGGCACTCCGGACGTTCATTTGTTGAACAAATTCAAACAAAACGGTGCCGCCCATGTGAATTTCGACTTCCCTCCCCAGGCGGGAATCGGCATTGCCCAGCTAATCAAGCACGCTGCTATCGACTGCGTGGAGTTGATGATAAAAATGCTCGTGCATGATGCCTCGGAACGAATTTCGGCTCGTGAGGCCTTGCGGCACACTTACTTCAATGCGGCACGAGACTACGATGCTCGTCGACAACATGCCCTTCAACCCTCGACGGACCTTACCCACCATAGTACCGCGAATGCAACCCCAGAAAAAGAGAGCATGCCACTGCCTACCAAAGGGTTACCTACCATTGGTGGCAATGCAGCGTATCCATCGGTGAATTCAGCGGTGAATCCCAAAAAGGGAGCAAAGATCATGCCCCAAGGATCCCTAACTAGGGCCATGGGCCAAACAAAATACTCGACCAAGGACGCACACGTGGATGATATTGAGGCAAGTCCAAGTAGCTTGCCGCCCATCATGGGGGTCATGGGAAACAGCAAAATGCAGCAAACATACAAGTATCAGACTTTGGACAAAAAAAATGGAACGAAAAGAAAAAAGAGGTTGAAGCCATTTGACAATAAACACTCTTACAACACACCCAACTTTTCCCAAGGTGCGAGCATAAGCAAGAGCCATGTCGGTGGTAGTATACTGGCTCAACAAGGGACCTCTCAAAATAAGTCATCGAATCACTTCAACTTCGCATCTCAAGCCAAGTCTGGCCATTTGCATGGCTCATGTGCAAATACTGGCCGCCAGTCCCACATTCAGGTCCGGTATAAAAAGAAGGGACAATGACTGTTTGTTTGAGGTTGCGAGCTATAGCGCAAATCGCCATCGATCGAGACTGGGGCGTGCACGGGCCAGGAAAGCGAGACTCACCTGCTCCATGCATGCACAGATAAAACCGGCAGTCCTCTGAAGACGGGTCGGAAAATCTTGATCCGCCTGGATTACCACGGAGCCAGTATCAAACTCACGCAGCGTTCGAGTACCGGCGGGCGCGCCAGTAAGCGATGACCAGCGTGCGCCCAAGCCCGAACCTGGCGCCCCATCGGGGTGTGCCAGCAAACCACGTGCGGTCCGCGCTTATTATCCTAGGGTCCTACTCCCCTTGTGCGGCGCAGCAAAGTGGGTGCAGCTGCGCTGCAGAGTCCGGCTTACTCACCCGGGTCGCAAGTTGAAGCGCGCACGTGGCGACCCACGACAATAGGGGGGGTCACTGGGCCCGGGCGCGCTCTCAGGGCTCCGCTCCGCCTCCGCTGGCGCCTGGTTTTGGGAGGTGTCGCTGGAGCGACTTCCGGCATTTTGGGGGACGCGGAAATTAGGGGAGCTGCGTGGGGCGTCGCCCCACGGCGAATGCGCCGGCTTAGGGTTCCCCCAAAACTCGCCCCGGCCGGAATGGGTCACAGTGCCCTGCACTTGACGGACCAGGGAGAGCGTTTTGCGAGAGCTGGGCTGCCCCGTGTCGCTGCCCGTCGGCCCGGCTGTGCGCCTGCGGGCGTTTGGATTCGATTCCCCGCGCCTCGCCCGGCCCGAGTGGCCGCAGCAACCGCTGCGCTGGCGACGCTCATTCACGGCAAAGCAGAACTTCTCGGTCGCGTCGCAGAGAACGACGATCGCGCGCACTCTTGCTGATCTAGCGAACCCGCTCGTGAAGTCGGGCATGAACACGACAAATGTCGCTAAATTGCCCGCCGAGACGAAGGACCTGGCGCTCGCGCGGACCCTTCTCAACGCGACTGGCGCTATTTCAGACGCCACGGCGCCGGGGCAGCGGACCCTGGTCCAGGCGACCGCGCTGAACCGCACGACGCTACCCACATTGAACCGGCATAGACCAGATCAACCTCTCGCACGCCGATGTCGCAACCCGGGGCGACTCCGGCGCCTTCGCCCGCTCACCCACATGGTCTTCGCCTCCGACGACAGCCAGTTTGCCACCAGCGCCCACAGGCGCACCGCGGCTCGCGCTTTCGGTCGAAGCGTTTCGGCGCCCCGCGGACATTCGCGAGTCGTCGAATTTTCGACGCGACACCAGGAACGCGTCACACCATCGACTCGCACGATCGTGAGGAGCATCTGGTTGAAAAAGAGTCCGAAGGCTCGTCGATGCGCCGCCGCATGGCGGGACCGCGGGTTTCGCCACTTTTGGGCGCACGCCGTAGACGCGCGCGCGAGTGATTCCGAGAGCTATGGAGCTGGCTAGAGACCGTCCATAGGTCACACACAAGTGCGCAACCCTCGCGGAGGCCCACGGGCACGCCTGCGCTGCGCCGGAGTGCCGCCCAGGCCGACAGATTCGCCGGTGAGCTGTGCCTGTGGGCCGTGAGCCGTGCCGATTTCGGCCGGGGCAAAAAAACGCCGCCGGCGCGTCGGGAAGGGATTAATTAAAGTGGCGCGTACTTGCGCGACCATTGGCGTTATAGGCGCACCGCAGGAGCGTTGGAATTAAAAATCGTACTCCCAGGAAAGTCGAAGCAAAGCGCCTCCAAAGTACTGGACACTGGCGATTTTTTAAACCCCCATGGCGGCTAAGGTGGGCTGCTACCAACCCCGGACCCAGGGGGAGTCGCCCGAAACCTCCACGAGTACGCCCAAGTAGGACCTAATCCAACTTTACACCCCGCACCCCGGAGCTCGAGGCCACCCCTAGCAGCCCTGCAGGTGCGACCGTGCTGTCGTCGTCTCGAGGCGTATCTTTTGTCCGAACCTACCGCCGGAGAAACGATTTATTATCTCGACGCGACGCACACCCTGCCGCCGACAGACGAGGCTGCACTATTGTTGTCCTCATGAGCCTCTAAGGCTGTATCTAGATCTTCGTCACTTTTGTAAGAATGTACAAAGCGTTTGAGCATAGAGGGCGCTGTTCTAAGAGTGCATTTAAGCTGCAGATAGTGCCGCGCAAAACCACTGGTGACTACTGCAAGTCATTTGAATTTGTAGCACTTAGTAGCAAGGAGTTATCAGTGTGGCGTAGCGACAGTAGCAACATCATACGAAAACCAAACAAGAACGTGCATGGAATGCATGTCCTCCGTGCGGTCTGCTTCCACGTTATCGCGGGCGTCCATCTTCTGGCTTCCATAGATAAGGATATGTCAATGATGATATTGAATGCCTCTCTTGACGTCATAGGTACTGTGCCGATGGGCCAAAACATCGTGCAAGACATGGCCTACATAAGTCAAACGGAGGAGGTTCTCACCGGCGGAAGTATGGGTCTTCGCACATTCCGGCTCTCCGCTCAACCATCACGCAACGGCCGAACAAAGCGCTGGATCCTCCAGCTGACCCGCGTGTATACTTGTCCACCTTGGGTGAGCTCCCTGAGATATCACGAGCATACTAACACAGCTGTCGTGATCTGGCCCCAGGCTCAATGTGTAGACATCTTTCATATCAGTGATAGCAAGAGGCTAGCACGCCTTGCGGGCAATTTGCATGATCATCAGATAACTGATGCTATATCTTTCCCACGATCGTATTATTTTACCACTAGTTGTCTTGGTGGTTCCATTAAGATCTGGTACCGAGAGCATGAGAATGTCGAGATCGACTGTGAGCAATATCCATTGAATAAAGATCTGTCCTTATCTCATCTCCATACGTTCTCAGGACATCGACGAGGGGTGACACGACTTGATTTGCACCCGAGTCAGACCGCGCTATTTTTATCAGTTTCACTCGATGGATCCCTACGTTTATGGAACGCGGAGCAGTTGGTCCTTGTTAGAGTATTTGAAAATTCCATTGGTAGACCGTTGATCGAGCTTGCAGTGGTTGGGAATGGCGAGTTTATAGTAATCGCAACAGACTGCGGTACGGTCATCGGCTATACACAAACACGGGGCAACAATCATCGGGAGTGCCAAACTCGCCTCCCTGATGAAGACTTGTTCTATGAAGAAAATGACCTCAGTGACTTGGCCAGAATTGCAGATCCAAACAATATGCTCACCTGCTCAAAAATGTTTCACTTTAAGAGCATGTGTACCGAAACCTTGGCTTCTGCGCCTATCGCCAAGAAGTCAGGATCAAATTTCATCGACACTTCTGATAATCACCAGTCCGGGAATTTACTATACCCGGAAACATCGAGTTTCAGTAAGGGTCTCTTTGAGACCCTAGTGGATGCACGTGCCAGATGCTTGCGTGCCTCCGGCAGATCCCTGCGTGCGATTGCAGCATTGTTTGTGAAAGCGGTGCTCGTTCGTTGCACCGAGAGACTCCGCTGCCCATATGTACCCAACACAGCGCCCATATGCACATTGGTCCACAGTCCAGCATTGCTTGTAGCGCAGCGTCCTTTCAAGGATGTGACACCGAGAGGCAACCCTGCGGGTCGACAACGGGATCATCGCGCGATAACCCGCCCTTGCAATAAAGCACACGCCCTGGGATTTAGAACCCAGCCAGCAGCCACCGCGGATCCTCGCTTGAAGACCAATCTCGCTCCGTACATTTTTCTCCAGAAGGCCATGTGCCGACAAAAAATATGGAAACCAGCAGCTTCGCTTGCGCAAGGAGACGGGCCTCGGGCTTCAGAGGCGCACATTTCCCCCCGAGACAGGAATCGGAGTCCCAAGGACACGACCTTGGATGCAGTGGATGCGGGAAGATACGTACGGAGGATGAAAATAACACAACGGGGCGCGCACCAGGCGCTATAGGCAACCAAAGCGTTCCGAAGCCGGGTCGCCCAAAACCAGGGCGCTCCGGGACGGCTCTGACCACGGTCGACCCCCCCCAGAAGTACGAAACAATTGCTAATGGTATCGGGTGGTCCCAGGACCGGCCACGACACGCCCCCCCAGTCTGGGGGCGTCCACGAGGGACGTCGTCGGCCGGGGGCCCCTGGGACACGTCCGGCCAGGCGCCGGGGCCGAGGACGCCAACCCTGAATTAACCGGAGTTTGCAGGGGGAGTCGACCGCGACCCTAGCCGGACTAGGGGCGGCAGTATAACACGGCCCCGTAACACCAGGGTCGAATTGCGGCAATCACTGTGCTTTCTAGGATGCATGTTCCTTTAGGTTTGGCGCTGATGGTTTTTAGCGGGGGTCAATGAGCACATGAGTCCGTGGATTGAAAGTCGCTGGCAGCGCGTTCGCACATTGGAGAGAAACTTAGGCATCACCAGGGGAAGATTCTCAGCCCCGCTGGGCTGGAGGAGCGCCCGTACTAGTAAAGCGTATCCAGGGTCGTGGCGTTCTCCGTCGGGATCGTGGAGTTCGTAATTTCGCCCCAGCCATCCGTCGACAGTGGCCGGGGCTCAGCCGGGGGCTCAGCGTACGGCATGGGCAC
>MDSX01027484.1_pt1 | contig 10270 bp, 17 predicted proteins | sample 811141 | NCBI WGS metagenome assembly MDSX01 (sample SAMN05326642, study PRJNA326480) | marine metagenome | isolation source: seawater | place: Atlantic Ocean: South East | collected 2010
CAATTCTATAGCATCTTCACTATAATTTTTATCAACAATCTTTTGCCATAGAGTTGCAGTAACTTCTACATCTTGTATACAATACTCCCACATCTCTTGACTAAAGTTTTCCCAACCACCTTCATACTCATCTTTATAGTTACCAATTCTATAACCCCATGCTTTAAGACTATGAGAACCAATAAGTTTAGTCGGAAAATCTTTTCTACCAAAATCACTTTGCTTTACGTCTGCCCATATTAAACGTGTGCAGACAAGTGTATCCCGTATAATGCCTTTAGGATTAAAGAACCCGTAAAGTTTTTTAAGTACAGGGATGTCATACTTTATAATGTTATGCCCTATAATTAATTCAGCATCTTGTAATAGTTTGACCCCTTCATGCCAATCTTTTTGAGTAAAAGAAATGATGTCACCATTGTCTATATCTTTTAATACAAGACAATGAACAAGGGTAACATCATCTAGTAAACCATCTGTCTCAATATCAAATACATATCTCACAGTAAGTCTCCTAGAGTTGGTGGTTTATAGTTTTTACCTTTAAGAACTTTTCCCCATTCTGAATAGATAGGTCTTCCTTCTTCTAGCTTACTCATATTACTTTCATGCACACGATTAAATGCAGGTTGAACAGGCAACCCAAAAGTAACTGCAAATCCTGAAACAACATATAACAAGTCGCACAGTTCTTTTAATATCTTTTCTTGGGTAGCTTTAGTTACCTCACCACCATGCTCTAACTCTGCAATAGCATCTTGTATCTCTGCACTTAGTTCTTTAAATTCTTCCTCAATTAAACTTTCTCTAAGATATAATGTTTTAGCGTTGTAAGGTATGTCAACATCTTGCTCCATAGCTTTTTGAAATTGGCATACATACTGTTCCCGTAAGTTCTGTGACATTTGTTTCCTAACTGTATCTCTGTTGTTATCTGCATTACCTTGCCCCACATTTAAACCCCCTCTGCCCCATGAATATTGCACTCATAAGTAACTGTTTTATACCTACCATCTATAGGTAATATTTCATGTTCATGTTTTTCAATAAGACATTTATCTAGGTCATCAAAATATTCTATAGGTTGGAAATGACATCCCCCATTTAAACAAACTGTTAATAATAATTCATATAGTATTGGCATTTAAAACTCCTCTACACCTTCTTCATTAAACTCAGGGTTAGTTTCAGTCATACGCCCCGTTTCAGGAGTGTATAAGCAATGACAAGCTACGCCTGTCTCACCACTAAACCTATTTTTTAACACACGTACTGTTGTTAAATTAGGGTCATCTCCCTGTTGATTTCTCTCCAAAGATAAAACCATGTCTGATAATTGAGCAATCGCATGGCTACCCCTTAGTTGAGATAGAGATGTAGTTGCCCCTTCTTCATGCCCTTTATCACCTGAAGGGCGTTTTAAATGAGACACAAGTAGTAAACCTATGCCTGTCTCCTGTACTATAGTGGCAAGAGATGTCATAGCATTATCAATTAAACGTCTTTTGTCCCCATCCCCAAGACCTGATACCACAATAGAGAGGTGGTCAAGAATAATCCAATCGCACTCTGCTCCTTGTGCAAGAAAACGTATTCGGTTGAGAAGATTATCAATGCTAGTGCTCCCAAAAGAGTCGTAGAAGTAAGTCCTGCCATTGCCGATACAAAAATCAAACGCATCTCTAAGAGAATTGTCTTCGGTAGGAATGTTACCAAGATGTAAAGGTTTGTTAAGATGCAACCCCATAAGTCCAAGAGCAGTTCTTTTAACTGTCTCCTCAAGCATGATGAATCCAACTTTCTCTCCCTTAGTAATAAGGTTGTAACCTATCTCCCTTACAAGAGCAGACTTCCCTATACATGAACCTGCAGTTATACAAGTCAGTTCTGATTTACGCAAACCATGTGTCTTTTCTGTAAGACCTTGGAAGGGATAATCAACTGAATAAAAAGTTTCATTGGTTGATACTGTCTTCCATAAATCTTCTCCACCTACAATACCATCAGGTCTGTATGTTCTTGCGTTCCACATTGCTTGTAGAAGTTCCTTACCCCTATCTTCAACTAACATATCGTTAGCGTCTTTCAAAGGTAAGGTAGCTATTTTAGCTTTCCCTGGGGTCAGTATACTGGCACAAGATTCAGCAGCTTCGATACCTGCTTTGTCATTATCAAACATGAACACCACAGTTTCATAGGACTCAACCCATTCTAAATTTTGTTGAATGTTTTTCTTTGCCCCCTGTGCTCCATTCTTTACAGAGACTACTGCCCAAGTATTACCTTGTACCTGACTAAGACTCATACAATCAATCTCACCTTCAGTTACACAAAGCATCTTGCCACCTTCTTTCCAAAGGTGTTGACCAAATAATCCTGCGTCTGTACCTGACCCCACCCATGCAAACTGTTTATTTGGGTAGCGTATTTTTTGTGCAATAATTTTATTGCCTAACTTGTAGTTTGCTATCTGACATTTGTTTCCAAAGTGTGTACCAACACGATAGTCAAACTTATTACAAGTCTCTTTAGTTATCTTCCTTTTGGATAGTGCTTTGACTTCCCCTTGCGTGAGTACAATTTCTTGCTCACGACTTTTTGTTGTCTGTAAAATGGGGAACGTATCAAGACTGCCATTGGATTGTGCTTCTTCCATTTCTGTACCTTTTTCATAATGCTGACACCCAAAACAATAACCATGCCCATCAGAATATCTAGCAAGGTTATCCTTACTACCACATGAAGGGCATGGTTCGTGAGTTATAAAGGTTGCGTCAGGCTCGTGCCCTGTATTCTGCATACCATTCTCCGACATTAAAAGATGGACACTCTTTATCAGAAATATCGTTGTGCCCAATAACGTCAGCATCAGGATATTTATGTACTAAAGTGTCTACCACAGATTCCAATGAAGTCCATTGTGAATCCATAAAATTATTTTCTGCTACTTGAACATCATCTTCACTTACACCACCAATCATGCAAACACTAACAGAAGTAGAGTTGTGTCCTTTAGCATGAGCACCCACTTCGTCAACGTGCCTACCTTCTTCGATAGTGCCATCACGTTTAATAACAAAGTGATACCCAATTTTTAACCAACCTCTTTCTCTATGCCACCTGTCTATATCAGTAGCATCAGTATCCATACTTGGTTTAGTAGCTGAACAATGTATTATAATTTTGTTTGTTTCTTCTCGCTTATTCATTTATCTAACACTCGTAGTCCTTTCATTCTTTTAGTTGTAGGTTTTTCATTTATCCATTCTCTAGGGATTGACCTGTCTGCATATTCAAACTCATATCTATTACACCACATGGCATAAGTTGTTCTGCTCTTACTACCAATAGTTGTTTTACTATTTGAAAATACAAAACGAATATCTAAATCAGGGTGTTGCTCTTTAATTAGTTTATGTTTAGTTCTATCTGAACTTAGAAATTGTCCCTTTGCTTCTATGACAATCCCATTCTCTAAAACAAAATCAGGTTTGTATTTAGAGGTGGGTTTATTATAAGTGACCCACCCCTTCGGTTCGTATCTAAAGTCAACTCCATCTGCTTTAAGTTCGTCTGCAATTTTTTTCTCTAAACCACTTCGGTATCCTTCTTCCCTAGAGAACCTTTTAAAAGTCCTCTTGGTCATCTGTATCAACGAACTCGTTTTGCTCTGCCTGTTGTTGTGGGGCTTCATAACCTTCTTCTTTACCAAACCCATACGCACCTGCATCAGCACCACCACCTGTCTTTAAATCAATAACCTGAACAGCTTTCATTCGTAGTGAAACTCCTGAACCAACAGCAGCTACATAGAATGGAATTAAATCTGCACTTACTTTAATAGTTGACCCACCCCATACATCAGGGCAGTCCGACATGAGTGAACCTGAAGCATCAAATAACTTAGGAGACATATCAATGTTGCGTCCATCTTTAGTTACTATCTTTGCTTTCATCTTAAATTTAAAAACAACATTACCTGTTTCTCCACCATCTTCATCTAGTTCATTAAAGTATGGGGCATCAGCTTCCTTTTGTTTTTTTCCTTGTGGTATTAGTTTCTTAGCTTCTTCAATTACACCATCAATCTTACCCATGAGAAGTGTAGCTTCTTCAGAAGGAACTGATAAACTCACCTTGTATTCTCCAAGTGGATTGAACTTGGTATCACATTTTGTTAGCCAAGGATAAATAGCTATACCCTTTGGGCTTACAATACTTACATAATCTTTGGACATATTTACTCCTTATATTTTATGCCTTAGTTTGACCCTATTGGTCTAAGTGAGGGGGTATTAATTATGCAAAGAAAAAAGAACTTTGCAGTACGTCTTCCAACTTTAGATTCCCCTTCGGTGGTACTGGTTCTATCTCTTTATGTCTGTTCTCAGGTAAGACTTCTAAAAGATAATTTCTAAATTCTTCTAGCACATCCATCTGTGAATACATCTCGACAAAAGCAGTACGTAACGCACTCCACATTTCTTCAGCGTCTGCAGCATGAGTACCATATGAATCATGTACCATTGCAAAACTATCTATACCTAATTGTCTCGCCACATGAAGTGTTATCATCAGGTGACTCGCATCAATACTATGCACAAAGTTAGGACTAATCCCGTTAGCTTGTCGCATCTTATCTAGCTTACCCGTTTGAGAATAAACTCTAGGTTTAAAAACTCTACCCAATAGTTTAGTTTCAATTTGGTTAGACTTAACTTCTTGGTACGCTTGTAGTACAGGTAAGTTACATGGTGTGTCCCACCTGATAGGTAAACCTTCAGAGGATGCAACCCTTGCTGACTTCTGCAACCATGCCATAGCATCAGTTGCTGCATGAACAACATCACTAATAGCTTTCCATATATATTTAGATAAGAAAGTTGAAGCTGAAAACAAGTCTTCCCCAAAAATATTTTTTACCCCTTTATCAGTTTGCTCTACAACATACTCAACAACAAAATCGGTAAAGGAATATTGTCTGCCCCCGTAAGGTAAAACCATACATGGACGCTTACAACATTTACGAGTTACCCCGTACTCCAACCACATCTTTGCAAACTTATCGTCAGATAACTTTAATGCTTCAGTTACTGCATCAGCTACCCGTTGGTATATATCCTGTGGCGTATCCATAGGCACAAGATTAACTTCCTTACCTGTAGTTTCTGAACGTAACATTGCTGCAAAATGTTGCAGTCCATTACAACTACCATCAGCAGATACAGGTAGTGAAGAATAAAAATCATTTGGGTTATTAACATAACCTTCCCACTCCTTACAAAACGCTAGAAACTCAAAAGGTTTATCAGCTTCTTTTGCCCACCATAAATCTGACAGAGGGTCTTTGGCACATGACAGTATCTTATCTACATTATCTTCTACCCAATCAATCCTTTCCTGTAGACTGTGCTTGTCATAACCGAATTGGTTTGCACCATGTATTGCTAGATGACACGCCCCTTGCTCATCAATCTTCTTGCCTTTAGAGAAAGTCAATAATGCTTTAGCAAAATCTGTACCTTGTGGGTTTAGATAGTTTGGTACTGCATAAATTCTTCCTCTAAAGTCAAGCTGATATACCATGTAGATAGCTTCCTCATCTTTGAATTTATCAGCAACTTGGATAGTCTTTCTCAGTAGTAATCTTTTAGATGCCATACGATTATTTTCTGTATGAACTATAACTGCTTGGCGTTTCCAATTTGTTTTAGCAACTTTATTGGTAGCAATGTCGTGTGGTTTAGGTGGTAGAGGTAAGTTCTCTGATGGTGGTAGAGAAGGTAACTCCATACCTGTATCCCATATTCTTTTAAGTACGTCCAAGATAAAGGTATTAACTTTAAACCCTGTCTGTTGCATAGAGTTTACTGCCCCGTAAACCATAGGCATTTCAAAGTGTCTTAACTCTGCTAAATAGTTTTTATTCTCTGTCTTAATCAAAGGCAGTCTACGTATGTGGTGAGTGTAATACCCACCATCAGTAGGCGTAGTCCAATCTTTAGGGGGCACAAGACATGGGTAAAACTCAGGGCGTAGTATCTCTTGGAAAGCAGACAAGTCTTTAATGATTGTAAGAGTAGTCTCTGATGCCAACAAGATTTGTCTGCGTCTACCATTCTTCATCATAGATTTAAGTTCTAACAACCCTGTGTTCCTGATAGTCAAATCAAGTAAAGCGTTGCCAATCAACAAGCGTTCCCTTTGTGTCCACCCTTGCCACTCAAGTCCATCTCTTTGTGCAGACTCGTATAGTTTCCTACGCTTATAGGTGTACCCTGATGACCTTTTGTCTAGGTCTTTCTTGACCACCTTGTATAACTTAGGATTGTTCTCCTCAAAAGAACGTATGCGTACCTCATCTTCGATAGCCATACCTAACACTACTGCTGAACTACTGTAGTCTCTCTTAGATGTTATCTGATTGAGTGCTACCCGTAGTGTGATTACAGATATGATAGGTGCTTCAAGGTTTTGCAATAGCAATGCAGAGGTAGATGCTTTCCCAGGTTTACCTTGTATAGAATCATCTATGAATTGCTTCACACAATTCTCAAGGGTAGACATGGTATGCTTCAATAGGTACTGTCCATAGCTACTTGTAGACTCTTGCCCCGTCTGTGCTTTCTTTAAGTTGTCCTTATGAAAACGAGATATACCTTCCTCTCGCATTTCCTTTTCTAATAACACTTGGCGTTTGGTATCCATACAAGATACTCCTTTCACATATTGTTTTGGTTTGTCCCGAAATGTCCCAAGATATTTAAGGCACATGACAGGTTGCCCCCTCTTTTGAGAGGGACTTATAGTCTTATGTGATTGTTTCTAGGAAGTATATAAAGAGTGCCCGAGGTCGGAGTCGAACCGACAAGGTATTTCTACCGAGGGATTTTAAGTCAGTAGATTTATCTTATATACTTTAACAATCAATTACATAGTTAAACAGATACTGTTTCCATGTTCCAATTTTTGTCCTGATTCAAAACATGAACTGCGTCCATCAAATTGTTTACATTTAGATGGGCGTATCTCAACGTCATCTGAATAGATTTGTGCCCCAACCATTGCTGAACCACTTGTATCTGTACGCCCCGTTGGACTAAACGAGATGCACAAGTATGCCTAAGACAATGTAGTACAAACTCTTTATCATCATCTAGTTCCATATCAGTTCGCATATTTTCCCATGCCCTACGAATCCTATCTTCAGTTAAATCAAAAAGTTTAGAATTTTTAATACGAGATTCAGAGGTAATTTTTTTAGCTAAAATTAATTTAACCCTATTAGTCATTGGTATACTTCTAGCTAAATCATTCTTAGATTTATTAATGTCAATCCTATTATGTTCTAGGTTTACATCTCTTGCTCTAAGGTTCATAGCTTCGCCTCTCCTCATGCCCGTATCAATAAGGCACATGAAAAATTCTTTCTCTTTGTAGCACTCTCTATCGTCCAACACTTGCCACATAAGTTCTTCTTCTTCCTCTATCACAAACCTATGCCTAGCATTGTCAGTTTTAATCCATTCCAATTTAGGTTTTCTATCTATCCAACCTTTGTCAACTCCAAGATTTAATGCTTTAGATATAACTGCATTAATCTTGTTAAGAGATGAAGCTGATGCTCCATTTCTTTTAAAATGTTGTATGACATCATCTATTTTATCATAGTCAATGTCATTAACGGGTACATCTCTACCTAAAACATCTAATATTTTTTCTTGTCTACGTATTTGAACAATACCCCAATCAGTATCTGCCCAATACTTTTGAGCAGTACGTTGGAACAAGATAGAAGAAGTCATACCAAAACTAGAATTTTTAGAATCAGGTAAGGGTAGATTATAATCAAAACATCTTTGACATTCTCGCTCCAAAGCGTCAGCTTCTGTTTTAGATGCGACAGTTTTTTTAAAAGCAACCCCCTTTTTTCTAAAGTTTACTTGCCACTTGTTACTAGCAGTTTGGTATATAGGCATACAAATCTCCTTAATGTTTCTTTTTAAAATGTACTATGTTATTTCCCTTATCATCTACGGGGAGTTCTAACTCTACACTAATCTGATATTCCTCATTGTCATTACTACCATCATCATTGTTATCTTTAGGTAAATAAACTAGAACAAGGCAATCACATTGAGGGCACGTGAGGTTAGTTTCCATTTGATAATAATCATCTTCTTCATCAATGTCAAAATCATTACCCCAAATTAATTCTGCATTACAATGCCAACATTTCATTTGAATCCTTTCTATTGTCGTAACCTTTTATTAGTCCAACAAATTTTATTCCATTTTGTTCTGCGTCAGATATATCATAGACAATAATATCACAAGTTTTATGTACATATCTTTTTAAGTGTGCATACATTTCTTCTAATGTTGGGTATGCTTTATGCCAATAAGTTTTGCCATCATAAATGTCAATGGAACATGAGTTATATTTTTTCATATTATCTCCTGTATGTTTCTAGTAAAGTAAATATTGAAATTAGTCTCATGCCCTTTAGGTTCGATATAATCTACGGGGTATATGGTTGCATTAAAATCTTCTTGATGCTCTCCAAAACCTTCTCCACCCCATATGTTAATGTCAAATAGATAACCCCTAAAGTCAAAGCTACCCCACCAATCATCTGATTTAGCGTCTGTGCCATATAAGTTACCTTCAATCTCTGCCCAACCTTCTTTAATAGCTTTGTCAGATACCATTTGAAAATTTTTATCTTCATTATATAGTTGTGATATTTGGTCTGTAAAATTAGGCATATTTAATCTCCTTCCTTCATAAATACTTTGTTCCAAGTTTCTTCAATCTCATCATCAAGATTACCTTCTTCAATAAAATCTAATTGGTCTTTACAATATTGCATACGACATTGTTCTAGTGTCCAAAAGTCTGTAGCGTTTTCTTCAAAGAACAATACAGGTTGAAGTTCTTCCTTGCTCATGTTTAATGCTTGGTAATATAAAATATTAACCAATGCTTTTTTATATCTTGTTTCTACTGCCATGTTTATTCCTTTTCAATTTTAAATACCTACTATTTCACCTTCATCAAAATGATAAGTGTTAATTTGGTCATAGATAAAGTTCCACTCTATATTGTGTATTTCATGGTCTTTTGGTAATAGTTTTCCATCTTTATCCCATATTTTAATTTGACTATCAGAAGTAATTTCCCATGTAATAGGATAATACTTTTCTTCTAATATCATATTTTCTTTTTCCCAATCTTCCATGCTTACTCTCCCTTAGTACAATAAGTATTTATTTGTGAGTCATCACCATACTCAGTACCATGATACTCAACAGAAGACGTATCAAGATGGGCTACTTGTCCTTCAGCATAACCATGCTCACTACATAGTTCTCCTACTTGTTCATCAGTCAATGGAACGTCTGACTCCACAGTCCATGTCCTTATGTCAACTGATTGTTCTTCATGTGTATATCTATACTTCACAGAGTCCTCCTCTAAAGTTTCTAATCGTTCTATCATCTGTTTATATTGTTCGTCATTACTTTGAGTACAACCATCAAGACCTAACATATCTTTGATAGCATACTTAACCTTTAGTAGTTCTAGTTTAAAACTTTGGGTCATACAATACTCCTTCATCTTTGAGCTTACCATAATAGGTAGCACGTTGTCTATAAAAATCTGCTTGCTCACTATTCTCATCCCACTCATGCTCATACTGTAGCTTACGTGCTAACTTAAACTCATGTATGACATCAGTTAAATGTTCAGTCCCATCTATAGGTTCTATGTACATACTACTCTCCCTTCCATTGGTTGTCTAGCTTATGTAATGCAGACTTGAAAGCACGTATTAGATGTACTAAGTCCATATCATTTATCTGTATGGGTTCAGGCAGACTAGCTGAATGGTATAGCTTGCCTTCTAGTATATCATTAGGTACTCTCTTACCTTCTATTACTTCTAACATTTGTATTATCTTACTTACTTTCATTACTCTCTCCTAATTGTTCAATAACATTTTCAATACAATCACCAAGTGTAATAGAAGAACCATCATTATCTTTTGATTTATTATATAACTTGGCTTGTTTTACTTGACGTTGAATGTCATACATATCACATAACATATCTGATATATTCATTACTCTCTCCTTTAGTTGTTCATTTGATATAGTAAATTCCACCATGTGTAGTACTTACTGAATGGATTAATAAACCCTATAGTAATTAATAACATGGTTAGAAATAAAAGTCCATCTCTAAATATATCTTTAGTCATAGTC
>MDSX01050802.1_pt1 | contig 10270 bp, 11 predicted proteins | sample 811141 | NCBI WGS metagenome assembly MDSX01 (sample SAMN05326642, study PRJNA326480) | marine metagenome | isolation source: seawater | place: Atlantic Ocean: South East | collected 2010
CTAGCTGTTTTTTACCTCCATATTATCTTAATATCTTAGGCAAACAAATAGTCGAAATTGGCTACTATTCGTTGCCAGTAGTTGGTCTTACTACACTTTTCTCTGGTATGGTTTTAGCATTGCAAAGCTACACAGGCTTTGCCAGGTTTTCTGCAGAAGGGGCTGTTGCAACTGTAGTGGCCTTATCAATCACAAGGGAGTTAGGGCCTGTGTTAGCAGGACTAATGGTCGCAGGACGTATCGGCGCGTCGATAGCCGCGGAGATAAGCACTATGCGAGTAACTGATCAAATTGATGCTCTTGAAACTTTAGCGACTGATCCATACAAATATTTAGTCGCCCCACGGATCGTTGCGTCTGTTTTATGCTTACCGTTTTTAGTATTAGTTGGAGATTTAATCGGGATTTATGGAGGTTATCTTGTTGGCATTCATAAATTAGGCTTCAACAACACTACTTATTTAACCCAAACTTTTATGTACCTTCAGCCAATGGATGTAATATCCGGTATAGTCAAGGCCGCTGCATTCGGGTTTTTAATAGGTCTAATGGGCTGCTATCATGGTTACTATGCAAGCCATGGAGCCCAGGGTGTAGGAACCGCTACTACCAACGCAGTTGTATCAAGTTCTATACTAATCTTAATTGCTAACTACTTATTGACAGAGCTGTTCTTTGTCTAATCTTATCCCCCCCTCCCGGCTAAAAGTAACAAACCTGCAAAAATCTTTTGACGACCTTGTTATATTGAGAAATATAACTTTTGAACTATCCCGTGGAGGTTCTTTCGTAATTATTGGCGGATCCGGAAGTGGAAAATCAGTTCTATTAAAATGTATCTCCGGTTTGTATCAATTCGATAGTGGGGAAATAGAACTGGACGGAAACATTCTTGCGACTAAAGCTACTGGAAAAAGACCATATAGCTGTAAAAACCTGGGCTATATTTTTCAAAATGCTGCTTTATTTGATTCTTTGACCGTCCTAGAAAATATAATGTTTGGGGTTAAAAATATATTGAAACTGTCAAAGAGAGACTCGGAGGACCTTGCATTTGAAAAGCTATCTTTAGTTGGGATAAATAGGAAAACTGGAGACTTATATCCAAGTGAGATATCTACCGGGCTCCGTAAAGCTGTTGCTCTCGCGCGAACCCTGGCTATGGGGTCTGACATAATTCTATTTGATGAACCAACAACTGGTTTAGATCCAATTATGAGTAAAAAAATAAACGACCTTATTATAAAATGCATCCAAACCGAAAGTCTAACAGCGGTTACCATCACACATGATATGGAAAGTGCTAAACGATTGGGAGATAAAATTGCGATGTTATATGCGGGAGAGCTTATATGGACAGGCAAACCTTCGGAAATAAAAAATACAGATAATGCTATAGTTCAGCAATTTACTAATGGTCATATAGATGGACCTATTTCATTAATGGACTTTCCGATAAGCGAAAAATGAGAGGAAATCCTGTTATATGGCAAAGACAAATCGTCGCTATGTTTGCCAAGAGTGCGGAATAACCCAACCTCGTTGGAGTGGTCAATGCGATTCCTGTAGTGCGTGGAATTCGGTGATAGAAGAATCTGTGCGTCCTACGTTACCTGGTAGTAACTTAAAGACAAATTCCAGAAAAGAAAAACTAGATTTAGTTCCCTTATCAGGTCCGTTAGACTGGGCCCCAAGAAACACGACAGGAATAGAAGAATTCGATAGAGTTTTAGGCGGTGGTCTTGTGCCAGGATCTACCGTTCTAATTGGTGGTGATCCTGGAATTGGGAAATCTACCATATTGCTGCAAGTCTTGGCTAAATTATCAAATACTTTAAATTGTGTGTATATCACTGGTGAAGAAGCATTAGATCAAGTCCGAACTCGAGGAAAACGCCTTAAAGTGGATAAATCTGCCACGTTAATAGCCTCTGCCACAAATATAAGCGATATATTATCGTGCCTGGACATACCATCAGGCCCAACAGTTGCAGTTATTGATTCTATTCAAACAATGTACATAGACTCTCTTGCAGCATCGCCGGGTACTGTTTCTCAGGTGCGCGCCGCTGCACAGGAATTGATACGAGTGGCTAAAAATAGAGGAATCGCAATACTGCTTGTCGGCCATGTAACAAAGGAAGGCACTATAGCCGGTCCCAGAGTTTTAGAGCATATGGTTGATACCGTTTTATATTTTGAAGGGGAAAGAGGACATCAATTTCGGATTTTAAGGTCTGTAAAAAATAGGTACGGGGCGACTGACGAAATAGGCGTATTTGAGATGACGCAGTTTGGACTTTCAGAAGTTAGAAATCCATCAAAATTGTTTCTTGGTGATCGCGCAAACAATATAGTAGGCACCTGTGTTTTTGGCGGTATGGAAGGAACTCGTCCTCTTTTAGTGGAGATACAAGCTTTAGTAGCCCCATCACCATTTGGAACTCCTCGTCGTGCTGTTATCGGTTGGGACACTGGTAGATTAGCCATGGTGACCGCTGTATTGGAGGCCCGGTGTAACGTTTCCTTTTCTGGAAAAGATGTTTTCTTAAATGTAGCAGGAGGATTAAAGGTTTCAGAGCCTGGCGCTGACCTTGCAGTGGCAACAGCAATCTTATCCTCGTTATATAATTTTCCAAGTCCGAGTAATTGTGTAATATTTGGGGAAATTGGTCTGTCAGCTGAAATTCGGTCTATCGGTCACATAGAAGCAAGATTAAAGGAAGCTAGTAAGTTAGGTTTTAAACACGCTTTAGTTCCAAAGCGGAAACCTGATACAAAAAAATTAAAGGTTTTACCGGAAATTAATATACAAGAAATCTCCGACTTACATATGTTAGTAAATATTTTTACTGAGCCGACCAACACAAGTGTTCTTGCGCCCGGAAAACCCTAATGCTTTTGCCAAGAAAAGACTAAATTGTTTATGGATGACTTATCAACCATCTTTTTTGATATCCTTGTACTTATAGCCATCCTAATTTCCTTATTATTAGCTTTCTATCGAGGATTATTTAAAGAATTACTCTCCACGGTTTTATGGATAGGTTCTCTTACATTGGGCCTTTTGGGCTCGTTAGAATTGACGCCTGAACTATCGAGTCATGTCCCCAGTGTGCCCGGGCTAAACTGGATAATAGGAGGAGCGATAAGTATTATTAGTTTTTTATTAGGCAGTTTCGCTAACCGCTGGCTCATTAAGCGGCTGAATATAGAGCCACCAACTTTAATAGACCGGTCGCTTGGATTTTTATTTGGGTTTATACGGGGGGTTTTTTTAGTTTCATGTGCATTCATCGTTTTACATTCATTGGTAGGCAAAGAACTAATACCTAGCTGGATAAAAAGTTCAAAGTTAACTTTTCTGCTCCAAAATAGTAGCAATGCAATTATTTACCTGATACCCAAAAACTTAGACAAACAACTTAAGTATTATGGGATCACCTCACCACAGAATACTTCTCCACGAAATTTTGAAAAACTAAATGCACCCCAAAAGCCCATTAGAGGTAAGAACTTGACGCCAGGGTACACACCAAAACAACGCAACAGAATGGAAAATGTAATCCGAAGCCTCAATTAAATTAAATACTACCTATGATTACTGCCAAAAAAGACATCGATATCAAAAGAAAGCCAAGTTTAGCTGGAATATTACTACAAATTCTTTAAAAGCACTATAAACTGGTATCATTTCTCCATACTACTATTGAGTATTTTAAACACAGAAATTTAATATTGCATTGACCTTGTGTAGAGAGAGAGCGCTGTGACGCATATAGATCAAAAGCCATTAGCATTGGTGACCGGCGCTTCGCGCGGTATCGGAGCCAGTATTGCTAAGGGATTAGCAAAAGAGGATATACATGTGATTATCCTCGCTCGAACGATTGGCGCTTTGGAAGAAATTGATGATGAAATCACTGGAAATGGCGGTTCATGTACTATAGTTGCAATGGATCTACTCGATTACCCAGCAATAGATAGATTAGGTGCCAATATCTTTGAGCGTTGGGGAAAATTGGATATATTAATTGGTAACGCCGCTATTTTAGGCCAATTGTCACCTATCCATCATTATGACCCAAAAGTCTGGGATGAGGTCATGGGGATTAATCTGACTGCGAATTACAGGCTAATTCGCAGTTTAGATCCACTCCTTCGTTTGTCCAAAAATGGAAGAGTTATTTTCATATCATCCAATGTATCTGATGGGTCCCACCCTTATTGGGGCGCTTACGCTGCGAGCAAAGCAGCATTAGAAACGATTGCCAAAGTTTACTCTGTGGAGACAGAGCAGTTAAATCTAAAGATAAACATACTTGATCCAGGGAAGACCAGAACCCGTCTACGGGCTGGAGCTTTTCCAGGAGAAGACCCCAGTAAAAACAAACCTTCAGACAAAGTGATGCATTTTGTCTCAAAAATATTATCCAATGATTTCATCGAAAATGGATATAATTTGCACTACCAAGACTAGTCAAAACAGCACAATATTTTTCTACTTGCCGCAATAATTGCCGAACTACTTATTTTTGATCTCTCGTTGTATCGCCACAGCCGCTAATTCAAGATTATGTAAAATATGTTCCATTTCTTTTCTCTTGCGAAAACTTAATTCGTTATTAGTTAGACCAAACTTTACTCCTTTAGCTCTATCCTTGATACGCTTTAAACGGACATCGTCTTGAACAACTTGCCTACTATTTCTCATTAGCATTGGTCTTAGATCCACTTCCCATCGCCGGTACATGGAATATTGTTGTTTTTTTTCAACCAAATATTCCTGAGTAGAATTCTGATAAATCTTGTTCACTCTACTAAGCATGATCTATGCCACATCCTTAATTTATTTACATCGATACTATATAACCTTTTTACAATGAACTTTAGTATAAATTATTGCACATAGGGATTATTGCCACCTCGCAACAAAAACCTTATGGGAACACCAGGTAATGAAAATTCTTTTCGAAGAGAGTTTACAAGATAACGAACATATGAATCGGGTAAAGCATCGGGGCGACTGCAAAAGCAAAAAAACGAGGGTGGACGAGTTTTTGCTTGTGTAACATATCTCAATTTTATTCTACGTCCACTTGATAGAGGCGGTGGATGAATATCTGTGGTGTGTGCGAGCCACCTATTTAAATGAGAGGTAGATATCCTCTGGTTCCACAAATCATATGAAGAAAAAACAACGTCGCCCAATTTATCTAAGCCACTAGACTCAAGAGCAGAAAATGTGACATATGGAATATCCTTAACTTGGGGCAACGAAATTTTTATTCTATCCCTAAGTAATTTTATGGCCTTATTACGGTCAGGAACTATATCCCATTTATTTATTCCTAATACTAACCCTCGGCCTTCCTCTACAACTAACCGTCCTATATTCAGATCTTGTCGTTCCAACATCATGGTTGCATCAACTACTAATACTACGATATGGGCAAACCGTATAGCACGCCAGGTATCATCTCCCGATGCTTTTTCTAATCTTCCATCTATCTTAGATTTTCGTCTCAAACCAGCCGTGTCAAAAAGTTTTATAGGGTTATCCTTCCAAACCCACTCTACTTCAATTGCATCTCTAGTGATCCCAGCCTCTGGACCAGTTAATACTCTATTTTTACCAAGCAATGCATTGATTAATGTTGATTTACCAACATTAGGGCGTCCAACTATTGCTAACCTTAGGGTCGATGGTCTACCGTCATCTACCCAAGTTTTGCTTAACTCTACATTTTCATGCAAAATCCCATCACCCTCTTCGTCAATATTTTTTTCTTTATCTTCAGCTTGTTTTTTATCAAACATTACCAGAGCAGAATATAAATCTGCCATGCCTTCACCATGCTCAGCGGAGACGGCAACCGGTTCACCTAAACCTAGACTATACGCTTCAAGCAACCCAGGATAAGCTGTACGGCCCTCGCATTTATTAGCAACTAAAATAATTTGACGCTTAACGGTCCTTAGCCACTGACAAAAATATGAGTCTAGAGGTGTTATACCTGCGCGAGCATCGATTAAAATTAAGACAACATCTGATTCGAAGACAGCAGCTTCAGTCTGTTGACGCATTCGGCTCTCGAGTCCACCATCATCAATATTTTCAAGCCCAGCTGTATCAAATAATTTAAATTCGAGGTCGCCGATACTAGCCAACCCCTGACGTCTATCTCTAGTCACACCAGGCAGATCGTCAACTAGGGCAATTTTTTTACCAACAAGCCTATTAAATAGTGTCGATTTACCAACATTTGGTCTCCCAATTATACTCACTGTAAGGGTCATAGGCTAAGTACCAATTGAATTCTAATTATCGAAAAGCAGTTAAAGTACCGTCATCATCTAGAACAAATAATGTTTTTCCTGCGACTATAGGAGGAATGAATATGCTCGCCGACACATCTACTTTCCCCAAGATTGTACCTTTAAAGGGTGAAAGCGAGTAAATTTCTCCTAATGAGGAGACAATAAGCAAACGGTCTCCAGCAAGAACCGGTCCAGCGTATCTAATAATACCTTCTTTATCATCTGACGACTCGAATTGAGGCATTTGCTTGACCCATTTTATTAAACCACGATTACGAGTAATACAAAGAACCTCCCCATCGTTGGAAATAACAAAGATAAAATCACCCGCCACCCAAGGAGTGTTGGCCCCCGCTACCGAACGCTCCCAAACTCGCCTCCCTGTTTTAAAGTCTATAGCAGTCAAGCGTCCTGAATTACTGATGCTAAGAACTAATGAGCGATCTATCACAGGGCTGCCATTTATATCAGCTATATTTGAAACACCATTAAAACCGTTATTAGGACCTAAGTGATCCGCCCAAAACACCCGTCCCGTCTCCGTTTTTAAGGCAAACACCTCTCCTGAGGAATACGTAACAATTACAACATTATCTTTTACAGCAGGGCTAGCGCCCCCTATCAAAGCGGCAGTCTCCGTGGTTCCGGAATGTGACCACAGAAGCTTTCCGTCTTTTGAATCGAACGATAACGTCTTGTTATCAATAGTTACTACGAAAACTCTACCACCACTGACAGTTGGCCCTCCCCTTAATGGATTTTTAGTAGATGTTCGCCAAACTTCCTTGCCATCTAAAACTCTTAAACAAATAAGTTCCCCAGAACCCAGAGCGACAAAGATTGATTCTAAGTTAGCAGCGATAGCACCACTATAGACCATATCTTTATCTTCTGATTCTAGACGCTGTTTCCAAATCAAAGATCCATCACTTACATTGAAAGTTCTTAGATTTCCTTCTCGACCCAAAGTCATCACTCGATAATCCTGCACTAACGGAGACGCAAGTACTATGGCGTCTTGTGTCGACCCACCGCCAGAACTCGTACTCCATACTTTGGCAGGAATATCGGCCAATGCTAGATGCTGCATAACATGGATAGAATTACCTCCTGGCTGCAACCACGATATATTTTCCTTTGGATACGGCAACGTTACGTCGATAGACTTTACGCTATCATCAGCCGTCAGGTCCCCCTCTAAAGAATTTATAGAGATCCGCTCGCCTTCGAGACGTATTCCGGCTTCTTTCTCCCCTAAAAATCCACCTGAGCAATTGGTAAACAAAGATAAAAAGCAAGCAATTAAAAGAAGTCTATACAGAGTCATTAGAGAAGCCCAAATCAATTTTCTATAATTTTTAGTCTACTTTGGGGAGCGCCTTCAGCATTTCTGTTGCCCTTAACCGGAGCCGGTCTGGGGAATTTTCGTCATCAGCCAAGTTCAAAAAAAGGGCACGCGCCTCAGCTATATTTCCATTCCTTAGCTCTAGACCAGCTTTAGCCTCTCTTGCCAAAGACCGCCAAGGGTTATCCGTTGCAATAGAAGCACCAAACTCTTCATTATTCACCGCGTTAGTTCGAGGTCCAAGTTCAACGGTTTGATATTTAAACTCAGCCCAATACCTTATAAACTTGGGATTATTCATATCCCTCATTATTCCCTTATACATAATAGAAGCAGCCTCAAAATCCTTGATTTTTATGGCAAAATTAGCTTTTTGCATTTTAGATAACACTGCATATCCGTGAATTTCGGAAATGACCGGGTCATTCAAAAGTTCAATTGCCCCAGCATAATCGCCGTCAACACCGAGCGCTAATGCTGTTTCATAAACAATTGAAGCTTTCTCTGCCTTCTCCAGATTCGATTGCTCCCAAAATCGGTAACTCGCAACCGAAATTATCACTATGACAGCAACAGCAATTACGTATTTTCCATAAATTTTCCAGAGCCTAGACGCTTTATCTTGTCTCAACTCATCATCTATCTCCTGGAATAGATCAGCCACATAAAACTCCAGAGGGGTATGGATTACAAAAAAATCGTTTACAAATCGCACATTACCCTCCAAAGCCCTATAAATCAAACCATCACGGTTTTTATTTCACATTATTTTTTATACACCGCACAATTTTTAAGCAAAAATAATGGGATGAGTGTACGTGTTCGGATTCAAGCGCTTTAACAATATATTTTCAATTGAAAATGCCCTCTTTACCAATCGGAATCTTCTATGACATTGTATGTATTGAGACAACTCTGATGACAGGTTGAAAATGGTAAATTTAATTTCACTGAAGCCCTCACCCTCAATAAAGCGAAATAGATTATTTTTCAGTAAAATTGAACTCAATATAATTTTATCGACGTATAGCAATGGTGTCATTAAGGGGTTTTGGAAAGATTATGCCATCGATCAAAATGGAACTATTTCTACTTTCTCTATTTATAAGAATAGTCAAGAAAAGTCCACTTTTACACTAACCAAAAGACGCAAAGGAAATAGCACAATATTGAATTTTAGTCTCTTTTATGGATCTAAGGTCTTAGAAAATTCAACTTCCTTAGAAAAAATATTAAATCGACTCAACTCCCTACCTAAGGTTATTAAACGCTAGTTGATAGTTTTTTAATATTTGATGACCAAGAAGAACGTAATTGGCACAAGCGTTGCAGAAGGTTTTCTCACTAAGTAGAGAAAGGCATTCAAATGCAATTTATACAGCAAGTAAGGTCGTCTAATTTTATCGAACGTCGAAAGAGCCATAGGAATTGCTCCCCATTGACTACTGTCATAGGCAATACACCTTACGCCATCGCTAATTGGAGCTTTTGTGGCATGAAAATCGCAAGTTACTATGGTGTTTTGCAACCTCCTAAAGTTACAAAACTAAAGATACTAGTGCCTACAACCGGTTCCGGAGCACTATTTCAAACATCTATAGAGGCAATAAGGTACGACCCATCTGATATTTCTTTATCTGTTAAATTCCAATCACTGAATATTTCCGACAAAGCCACGTTACGACGTTACTTCCAAGAGCAACTAGTCTATAATACTGAAGCTAATGGGATTTAATAAAAATGGATAGTCTAAGTGCGTATCAAGATAAAGAACGGGAAAGAAGCGATTTAAGGCCACTACCAGCGCAAAAAATTCAGCCTGTAAGCGTTGCAGAACTTGTCTTGGCGTCTCCCAGAGACGACGCAAACAAAACAAAAGACACATCATTTCCAAATTTGAAAAAACGGTCGGCTAAAGAACGTTCGAAAGAAATCGTAAATCATTTAGAGGAATTAATCCTAAATCCAGAGCGACTAGATGGAAAGACGGGAACTAGTTATAGAAGTTGGGCTAAAACTGCCCGTAAGGAAATTCGAGAGGCCATTCAGGAAGCTGAAAGTAGTGCCGCATTCCGCGAGTTAATTTCAGCCAATAGAATCGGTGGGCTTTGCATGCGTGTTGGTTTTCTATTACTCGCCACTGTCTCATCATTCGCAGCGTTTTGGTATGGAATTCTATTCATATGGCAAGAGCATGGCGCTATTTGGGGTGTCGGAGCAACACTATCAGCTGTCGGGCTTTCTGTTGCATTCACTACAGCAGGCCTTTTATTCGGAGGAGACCAAAGAGATGAGGCAAAAAGCAAAGCGGTAGAAAAATACTCTGACTAGGATCCTATCTATGAAGCCTTTCACTTAAAGCGGGACAGAAAAATGGCTAATCTTAGCGCCCTACCCGATCCAATCTAACTCCCGCTATACTAATATAATGGTTTTGATTGATACGATGTGTCTAATAAGGCATTCTTGTCAGCGTATTTTAGAATAGTTTATCGTGCTTGATAACGAGATAAAGGTATAACAAGAATTAAACTGGGGATTCGTCATGAACGATAAAGAAATATCAAAAGTTGAAAATTATTTGCGTACAAAATTTAATAACCA
>MDSX01098828.1_pt1 | contig 10268 bp, 10 predicted proteins | sample 811141 | NCBI WGS metagenome assembly MDSX01 (sample SAMN05326642, study PRJNA326480) | marine metagenome | isolation source: seawater | place: Atlantic Ocean: South East | collected 2010
AATGAAAAACTACAAATAAACTGGGCTAATTCAGTTGGTTATAGAGCTTCTCCCTGGACTTTTACTGTTACCGACAACTCTAATGCTACAGAAGATGACTTAAGTTATGATTTCGGTTCATGGCCTCTCGCTTTTAGAACTGCTATTGGTTTAAGATATATGTTAACTGATGCGATAGGAATTAATATAGAGATTATAGGTTTAAGTGGAGGTTCACTAATGAATGGAGGTGTTTCAATAAAATTATAATTTATATATATTAAAAAATATTTTTAAAATTTATGGTATGCTAGACATGCCTCTTTTTAGGTAGTGAAAAATATAATATCATTAATATCAATTTATTTAATTTTTATTTCCAGTTGCTCGAACGAAGTTTTAATTCATTGTTCAAATAACACATATATGTCAAATAATAATATAAACCTATCAAACTATCACAAAAATCGCAGAGAATTAAAAACAACTTTTTCAAAATCCGATTTTAATTTAAAACTAAATAAATATAAAATCAGTTGTTCTGATTTGTTAGTAAACCATCTTTATTGTAACATATGTTTTAATTCAGATGAAAATAGTTTAACCTCATATAATGGTAAAATTTTTAATTTAAAAAATGACACTTCAGCTACTGAAATCACAAATCAATGTATAGAGTTGATTTCAAATATGTCTATGGGTGCTGATGAATATTATAAGTTATTAGAATCTCTAAAATAAAGAATATTTGTGCAAATTATATGTTTAATAATTGTTTTGTAAGTTTGTGGACAAGTAAATTGCAAAATGAGTGTAGAAAAAATACCTGTCGTTATTCTAAACGGTTTTCTTGGTTCTGGAAAAACTACTCTTTTTAGAAGTCTTCTTAAACAGTCCAGAGAAAAAAAATTATCAATTTGTGCAATAGTTAACGATATGAGTGAACTTGACATTGATGGAGAATTAATTGCTAGCACTAGTGCTGTAGAAGATGATTCAAAAATATTAGAATCTATTTCTTCTTTTATTCTTAGCAGTAAGTTAGGGATTGAAAAGCTTGATCAGTCAATTATAAAATTATTGAGCAATAACAGCCCTGATATGATTATAATTGAAACTTCAGGCAGTTGTCATCCTATGCCACTCGTAAAGTACTTCAAAAATCATGAAAAAATTAAGCTGACTGGAGTTTTTGTTTTGGTTGACAGTGTAATGATTGCACATGATTTTGATTATGGAAAAAAACTTATACCAACTATGCAACAAAATATAATTAATGGAAAAAGAGATACTGTTAACCTACTAATTGAGCAGATATTATTTTGCAGTCATTTAATTCTAACCAAAGTAGATAAGATGCAGAATGATCAACTTCAAGAAATAGCAACTCAGATCAAGCAAATTAATCCATATGCATCAACACACTCTGTTGTTTTTGGCAAACTGTTAATAGATTCACTATTTGAAATTAATGAGTACAATTATTTTAATGTTGCAAATTTATTTGAAGAATTACAACCTACTCTAAAGTCAGAAGAAAATACTGAAAGACCATACAACTTAGCAACTAAAGTTATAAAAGATGATCGCCCTTTTCATCCTCAAAGACTATGGGATGTTTGTCACAAATACCTTGACACAAGAATTTATCGTAGCAAAGGTTTTTTTTGGCTTGCAAGTAGAAATAGTCAATCATTACTTTGGAATCAAGCAGCTGGAGGAATAAACCTAGCACTAATGGGTACTTGGAGAGCAGCAATTGTTGAAGACAAAAACAATGGGCTGTTAAAAGAAGAATTAAAATTACTTAAAGAAAATTTAAAAAATGAAGCAGGACGCTTTGGAGATAGACGTTGTGATCTTACTATTATAGGACATAAAGATCATGTTGCTCAATTCTCTGAAAAACTAAAATCATGTTTTCTTAATGATGAAGAATTAAAAAAATGGAAACGTGGAATGAATTTTAAAGACCCATGGCCAAAAAATATTGTTAATGTCAAAAACAAATAAATAGAAAATGAAATACTGGAAATTATTAGGATATGAGAGTGAACCAAAAGGGATTGGAAAGATCCTGTCAATATCTTTGTTTATAGTACTTCTAAATGGTTACATTCTTGAAGGTTTTATTGATCATTATTTACTTGACATCATAACATGGACGTGTGTTGTTGTGTTTATGGTTACCTTCTTTATAGAAATTGTGAAAAATTTTATTAGAAAATAAAGAGTTCAGAAAACGTTCTAAGTACTTGAAAATCAAATAGTTAGCTATTCTACGGTAACGGATTTTGCAAGATTTCTTGGTTGATCAACATTACATCCTCTAAGCACGGCAATTTGATAAGATAGTAATTGGAGAGGTATATTAGCTAAAATTGGTGAAAATTGTTCTGCTGAATCAGGTATTTCTATGCAATAATCAGCTATTTCTTTAACGCTTGTATCTCCCATAGTAACTATTGCTATAATTTTACCTCCTCTAGATTTAACTTCTTGAATATTGCTAATTATTTTTTCATAATTTGTTCTTTGTGTCGCAATAACGACTATTGGCATATTTTCATCAATTAATGCAATAGGACCATGTTTCATTTCCGCAGCTGGATATCCTTCAGCATGTATATATGATATTTCTTTCAGTTTTAAAGCCCCTTCTAGAGCTACAGGAAAATTATAACTTCTTCCTAGATATAGAAAATTGGATGAAGAGCTAAATCTTTTGGCGATTTTAGCAATTTTAGAAGATGATTTCAAAACCTTTGAGATCTTTTCTGGAATTAACTCAATTTCTCTGATTAGTTCTCTATATGTTATTTGATTAATTTCTCCTTTTTTATATGCAATAAGTAATGATATTAACGCAAGCACGCTTACTTGTGTAGTAAATGCTTTTGTAGAAGCAACCCCAATTTCTGGGCCGGCGTGAGTATATATTCCAGCATCAGTAAGTCTTGGAATTGAGGATCCTACAACATTACAGATTCCTAAAACAGTGACTCCTTTGGATTTTGCTAGTTTTAGCGCTGCAAGAGTGTCAGCAGTCTCACCAGATTGTGATATCGCTAGCACAATATCAGATTCTCTTAATATAGGGTTTCGATATCTAAACTCAGAAGCGTACTCTACCTCTACAGGAATTCTTGTAAGGTCCTCAAATAAGTATTCTCCAATTAGTCCCGCATGCCAAGAAGTTCCACAGGCGATTATTATTATTCTGCTAGCATTAATTATTTTTTGTTCGTAATCAAAAATGCCGCCCAATTTAATTTCTTTAGTTTCGGGATCAATTCTTCCTCTCAGAGTGTTAAGTACACTTTTAGGTTGTTCATTAATTTCTTTCAACATAAAGTGAGGGTACCCACCTTTTTCTATTGCATCTAAACTAAGTTCTAGTTCATGAATATATGGAGTTTTTGATACATTAGTTATAGTTTTTATTTCCAGTTCTAAGCTTTTATTTACTTTAGCGATTTCACCGTCCTCTAAGTATACAACGTTTCTTGTATATTCTACTATTGGCGTTGCGTCAGAAGCTATAAAATACTCTCCATTACCTATTCCGATTACTAATGGACTACCATTTTTTGCAGCTATAAATTCTTCATTGGACCCTTTCTGCATTACAATAATTGCGTAAGCGCCAACAATTTCGTTTAGAGCTAGTCTGACTGATTCAAAAAGGGTTACATTTTCTTGTGTTTTTATTTCCTCAATTAAATGAATTAACACCTCGGTATCAGTCTCGCTTTTAAATTCATGCCCTTTGATCGTAAGAGCCTTTTTAATTGAGTCATAATTTTCAATTATTCCATTATGGATTATTGCAAATTCACCATTACCAGAACAATGTGGATGAGCATTTTTTTTATTTGGTTCGCCATGAGTAGCCCATCGAGTATGACCAATGCCAATTTTTCCTGAAGTATTCTTTTTATTGGAGATATCTTCTAAATTATCAACCTTACCCTTTGTTTTGATAATATTTAGCTCATCATGTCGCCCAATAGAAACCCCTGCAGAGTCATAACCTCTATATTCTAATCGTTTAAGGCCCTTAATTATGATAGGGAAAGCTTCTTGATGGCCAATATATCCAATTATTCCACACATATAAGATTAGATATCAGAGTATATAATGTTAATTATTGTTTCAGAGTTATTTAAAATAGTACGATTAGCATTAGTAGAACCACCAGCTGGGAGTAAATAAAGTTTGTTTGTATAGTTCTGATTATGAATTAGCTGGAAGAAGAATCTAGTAATATTAAACTTATAAATATTATCTGTTTTATATCCTCCAAAATGAGCATCTCCTTCTAAAGTAAAGTCTGATAAGAAAACAATCTCTCCATCGCTAGTTTCGCGCACTAAGTATAACTTGTTATGTGAAGGATAGTCTTCGTTAATATCACAATGGAATTCTATGGTAGCTCGATTTATAGCTTTATCTATAAATAAAGATTGAAGTAGATCAAGATTATTAAATTCTATTTTTGATTTATACCCAGCCATAGATTGGACATACGCTTTTCCACTTTGGATTAAAGGAAGGTCAGTTATGTTTTTTTCATTGAATAAGTTGATTCTAGCCGCGTCACCACCAATTTCTAATTCAAAATTAGAAGATGTATCATTTCCTATTTCATGATAGTAAATAGAAAATCTACTATTATCAGCGTTAGGATTTAAGTACATAATTGTATTATTGGATGAGGCGGTTATATATAATCCTTTTAAAAACTCTAAAAATGCAAGATTATCTACCATTGAAGCTGTTCCTGTAGCGTTCATTATTTTTTCTCCAAAGGAGTTAAGTAACTTGACTTTTAAGATCGACTCAGAAGTATCTTGATCTACAAAATAGTGCTCAACAGCTATATTTTCATTGTTGTATGCGGGATTATAATTTGAATAATAGCTGCTGTCTTTGTAGACGCTTTCTGAAAGCTCATATACAGATATTTGAAAATTATTTGGAGAAGCATCTTCTCCATAAAGTTCAGAGTAAGTATATTGAATAAATACAGAGTCTATAACTATGTTGCTTATTTCTTGAATATTGTTAGAAGGAAGGGTCATTTGAGTTATAAAAGAACCTGAATTCTGTCCAAATTGAGGATCATTAATTTCACCAAGCAATAAATTCAATGTTTCATCAGACCTTAGAGAGTCTTCTGAAATGGTAAAAATTGAAAGACTAGTAATACTATCGCTGCTTACATGAATTTTATATATTTCAGTGTTTAATTCATCTCCAATAATATTTTCTTCATTACAGCTAATCATGGCAATGAAGAGTATAATAAATATGGCGTATTTTGATCTAATACTCATTTATTTTTTTTCAGAAAGTTCTAAGTCTTTCTTTTCAATTATGTTATTGAAGAAAGTATTATAAGAATCTTCATAGCTATATTCTTCATTATGAGTCATTAATGGTAATTTACTTTTTTTGATATATTTTGAAATATCATTATTAATTTGCTTGCTTCCTTGAATGACAGCGTCAGAATATTTAATTGCAAATTTTGACAAGTTTACAAATGATGGGTTTTTAAGCAGAGAAAGATCTTTTGTATTTAATTTTTTTTCAAATAATAATTTATTTATTAAGTCTGCATTTAATTCTCCATCGAAATCATTGTCAAATATGTTATATACTAATTTAGTATTTTTAAATAGAGGGTCCTCATTATAAATTAACTTAATGTAAAGTGGGATTAATGATGAAAACCAACCTTGACAATGAATGATTTCAGGAGACCATCCTAACTTTTTTACAGTTTCAATTACTCCTTTGCAGTAAAATATCATTCTCTCTTCATTGTTTTTCAGAAATTTGCCATTGAGATCATGAAACATAGTTTTTTCAGAGAAGTATTCATCATTGTCTATAAAATATATTTGCATTCTTGCAGACTGGATTGAGGCTACCTTAATTATCAATTGATGATCAAAATCATCAATAATCAAATTCATTCCTGATAATCTAATTACTTCATGCAAATTATTTGTTTTCTCTTTGATAACTCCAAATTTTGGAAGAAAGACTCTCGTTTCATCCCCTATTTCGATTGAAGATTTCGGAAGCTCTAACCCTAAATTAGACATATATGTATCTGGCAAATAAGGAGTTATCTCTTGAGACGCAAATAATATTCTTTTCTTTCCCATAAATATATTATAAGTTTACAAAATTAAAAAAATATATGAGTTATATCAAGCAATTCTATTAGATTTGCTATTTTTCAATTATTTATTCATGAAGGTTTTTAAATTATATTTGGAATTTCATTCTTACTTAAATAAAATAAGAGAAAACAAAACAGTTGCTTTTGTGCCCACAATGGGGTCACTTCATCAGGCTCATTTGGATTTAGTTGAAGAGGCTTCAAAAGCTCATGACATAGTTGTTTGCAGTATTTTCGTTAATCCTAGGCAATTTAATAATGTCGATGACTATACAAGCTATCCACGCGATATTGATAAAGATATTAGAAAATTACAAAATACTAGTTGTACTATTTTGTATTCTCCTAAAGAATCCGAGCTATATAATTCTGAAGAAATAGAATTATTTGATTTAAATAATCTAGATCAATATATGGAGGGGGAGCATCGTCCGGGTCATTTTCAAGGAGTTGTGAATGTAATTGATAGATTTTTTGCATTAATTAATCCTGAATCTTCTTTTTTTGGCCAGAAAGACATACAGCAGCTTATGATAATCAAGCATTTTTCTTCAATAAAATATCCTAAAATAAAAATTATTGGAGTACCAACAATACGAGATAAGTCTGGCTTAGCAATGAGTTCTAGAAATAAACTGTTGTCTAATAATGACTTGAAGGAATCATTGATAATATATAGGTCTTTATTATTTGTAAAAGAAAATCATCGATTATATTCAATTATTGAGATCAAAGAAATTATTTTTCAAAATTTCCAAGCTAAATCCAACCTAAATCTGGACTATTTTGAGATTGTCTCAATAGACACATTACATCCAATTAAAAATTATCTTCCTAAAGATAAAAATGTTGTTTGTATAGCTGCAACTATTTCCAATGTTCGATTGATTGATAATATTATTTTTTAAATTTACCAGATGTTTAGAAACAAAGAAAGAAATAAAACAATTGTTAAGATCATTTTATCATTATTTTTAGCAATGTGGCTGTATTATTTCATTTTTTTTAGAGACAATCCTGAGTTAGTACTAGAACATATGTTTTCCATTCCTAATGAATCATATTTATATATTTTTTTGACTATTTTATTTGGCTGGATTGCTTATGTTATCAGAGGTTTCAGATGGCTAGGATTAATTAAGGCTATAGGTCACGAAACAACTATTATTAAATCTGTAGCAGCTGTATCTTTTGGATATTTTGTTAATTTAGTTCTTCCACGAGGTGGAGAGATAGCTAGATGCACATCAATTTATAAAACCGATAAAATACCTGTAGACAAGCTGTTGGGTACCATTTTAATTGAGAGGGTTATAGATATGATTATTTTAATTTTTTTAATAATAATTTCATTAGTATTAAATTACGATATTTTCTTAGAAATTTTTGATAGGACAGAGTCATCTACAAGATCTCCCATTAACCCCTTTGGAATAGTAATTGTTTTAATTTTCGCGATTATATTTGTTTTTTGGCGCAGAATAAAATCATTGAAATTATATTCTAAATTAGTAGGTTTTTTATTGGGGATAAAGGAAGGCTTTGTAAGTATTAAGAACCTCGATAGTAAAAAGACATTTTGGGCACAGACAGCTTTAATTTGGGTGATGTATTTTTTGATGACATTTGTTTGTTTTTTTATTTTACCCGAAACAACCTCATTGAGTTTGAATGATGCATTATTAATACTTGTTGTTGGCGGCTTAGGCATGGTGGTCCCAGTGCCTGGAGGCGTTGGATCCTATCATTACTTAGTGATGATAGCTTTGGTGTCACTTGGTATAGGGGAGTATTCTATAACTTACGCTAAAGAATATAATCCAGCATTGTTGTTCCCTTTTATTATTCATCTTTCTCAAACATTCCTTGCTATAATATCCGGAATAATCAGTACATTTATTTTATTTTTAAATAAAGATAATGAATAAATTAGATAGTGTAAAAAATAAGATACTTTCTCAAGAAAGTTTGTTGAAAAGAGTAAAAAAATGGAAACAATTTTCCCAAAAAATAGTCTTTACTAATGGATGTTTTGATATATTACATAGGGGACATATAGAAGTTTTAGCTAAAACCGCTGACATGGGAGATAAATTAATTGTAGCGCTAAACTCTGATATGTCAATTAAACAGTTAAAAGGGGAAGGAAGGCCAGTGTTTGATCAACATACTAGGTCTCTATTACTCGCTTCATTAGAATTTGTTGATATAGTCATTCTATTTAGTGAAAAAACACCTGTCAAGTTAATAGAGATGATAGGTCCAGACTATTTGGTTAAAGGTGGAGATTACATTCATTCAGAAATTGCGGGCAGTGATTTTGTTATCAACAATGGAGGGGAAGTAATTACTATTCCTTTAATTGAAGGATACTCTACTAGCAATATTATTAATATTATTAAAGAATCATAATGGCCAAGAAGAAGCTTCAATCAGCATTTTTTTGCCAAAATTGTGGATATCAATCTTCAAAATGGCTGGGTAAATGCCCTCAGTGTAATGAATGGAATACTTTTGTTGAGGAGGTTACATCCAAACATCTAGAAAAGACAGGATGGAAATCATTAACAAAAATTCATAAACCAAAAAAAATAGATGAAATAAGCTTGGTAAAAGATAATAGATTCAAACTAAATGATAATGAGTTAAATCGAGTTTTGGGTGGTGGACTTGTTCCAGGATCTGTGATATTATTAGGTGGTGACCCTGGTATAGGAAAGTCTACATTATTATTGCAATTAGCATTAAGATCTGATAAAATGACATTATATGTTTCTGGGGAAGAAAGTGAGTATCAGATAAAGATGAGAGCTCAAAGAGTTAGTGATAGCTCTGATAATTGTTTTATTCTTACGGAAACTTCAACTCAGAATATATCTCAACATATAGAAAGTTTAAATCCTAACATTGTTATAATTGACTCTATTCAAACATTACACACTTCGACAATTGACTCATCTCCTGGAAGTGTATCGCAAATTAGAGAGTGCACATCTGAACTTATAAAATACGCAAAAAGTTCTGGCACATCTGTTTTTTTGATTGGGCATATAAATAAAGATGGTGCGATTGCTGGTCCGAAGATATTAGAACATATGGTTGATACTGTACTTCAGTTTGAAGGTGATCGCAATTATTTATATAGAATTTTGAGAAGTGTAAAAAATCGCTTTGGATCAGCTTCTGAATTGGGAGTGTATGAAATGAATAGTAAAGGATTAAGAGAGGTTAGTAACCCTTCTGAAATCTTAATTTCTGATAGAGATGAGCCTACAAGTGGAGTTGCGATAGCTTCTACAGTTGAAGGAGCGAGGCCATTAATGATAGAAATACAATCTCTAGTTAGCTCTGCTGTATATGGAACACCGCAAAGATCCGCTACAGGATTTGACAATAGAAGATTGAATATGCTTTTAGCTGTTTTAGAAAAGAAATGTGGATTTAGACTAGCGGTTAAAGATGTTTTTCTTAATATTACAGGAGGCATTAAGCCTGATGATACTGCCATTGATTTGGCTGTTTTATGTTCAATTTTATCCTCAGATCAAGATATCCCAATAGATATGTTAACATGTTTTGCGGCAGAGGTGGGTCTTTCGGGAGAGATAAGATCTGTTAATCGAATTGATCAAAGAATTTCTGAGGCTGAAAAATTAGGATATAAAAAAATTATTATTTCGAAATACAATAAGTTTGACAAATCAAATAAAAAGATTGAAATTATTCAATGCTCTAAGATAGAAGAAGTGTTTAGTAGACTATTTTAGATTATCCTTATTCTTCTAATATTCTATATAGGTCATCTAAATTAGGAGATAATATAAGCTCTATGCGCCTATTCATTTTCCTACCTTCTATTGTTTTATTATTAGCTTTAGGGTTATATTCACCTCTTCCTGCGGCGGTTAATTGTATTGGATTTAATTTATCATTTTTTAACAGTATTTTCACTACAGCTGTTGCTCTCAGAACACTTAGATCCCAGTTGTCTTTAATTATTTTCTTTGTAGATAATGGTATATTGTCAGTATGACCTTCTACTAAAATTTCGATTCTATTTTGTGAAGCCAAAACTGCAGACAGTTTATCAAG